>Ga0070698_100001492_pt1 | contig 25989 bp, 18 predicted proteins | sample KBSK1502metaG_FD_65477 | JGI IMG/M metagenome (GOLD analysis project Ga0070698, IMG submission 65477) | Corn, switchgrass and miscanthus rhizosphere microbial communities from Kellogg Biological Station, Michigan, USA - KBS K1-50-2 metaG | ecosystem: Host-associated > Plants > Roots >... | reverse complement strand
GACGTGTGGTGGGCCCGCAAGGACCAGATCGCCCAGTGGGTCCTCGACCACCCCGATGCTGCCGTCTGGGCCGACCGCGGCCCCGCACCCGTCAGCGGCCTGCCCGGCCGCAGCGCCTGAGGCCAGGAAAGGCAGACACCATGGAAAGCCCTCGGCTGGAGTACACCGCGGAACTCCTGCGCCATTTCGCTGATCTGCGAGACGGCACGCACGGCGGCGCCATCCCGGCAGGACAAGGAACGCCTCTTACGCCACCTGGCGTTGCACCGATGCCGACCTGTTCCTCTGGGTCTACCAGCTCCGCCGTGACCAGCGCGGATACGACTCAACGATCGACTCCGCCGCCGCCATGCCTGGCAGGTGAACAAAGGACGCAGCCAAAGGCGTGATCTCCTGCGCGAGGGCCGCCGTCAGCTGCCCCACCGTGGCAGCTGAGAGCGCGGGCCACTCATGCCGGTGCGTTCGAGAGGGATGCGTCCGGGCCCACCCCCTCCCTGCGGACTCGTTCTGAGACGAAGAAGATGCCGAGCCCGATGGCAATCGACACCACCGTGATCGCCCCCACGGCCAGGTCCCACCCGGTCCTCGTGAAGATGGGAGCCCATGGGGCCCAGAACAGCAGCACAACAGCTGCTGCGTCAGCGGCAACGCCCACGACCCCGCACAGGGCCAGCACACCCCACGGAGTGCGCTGGACTTGCCTGAATTTCTCGGGAAACGAACGCCTCACGAAGAAGACGTCGCTGAAGAGCAGCACCATCGACGTGCACCACACCACCGTCACCGCGGCGAGCAGCACCAGGTAAACCTTGGTGGCGTAGTTCGAGCTGGCCGACTGGATCGGGAAATAGATGACTGCGGCCGCGATCGATGCAATCACGGTCTGGGCGATAACGGCGTTGGCGGGAACCTTGTTCTGGTTGACCCGCCCGAACTGGCGGGGAAGGCGCCGCTCCAGGCCCGACACGAACATGAGGCGCGCGAACGAGTAGTTGTACACAACGGTGTCGGACACAAAGATCAGCACGAGGATGAACGCCACCCACGAGCCGAGCGTGTGACTGAGCGCGATCTGCACGGTCTGGACTATGCCATAGGTGGCGTTGTTCTTGGCCACCGGCACAACCAGCATGTTCGACAGGGTGGCCCACAGGTAGGCGACGATCACGACCAGGCAGCCCCAGAACAAGTATCGTTTGATGGAATTCTCGCTCTTGATCTCGACGCCCATGTTCAAGGGCACCTCGATGCCCAGGAGGGCGAGGATCACGGTCGAGAAGAACGTCCATTGGCCCCATCCGGTCAGGGCGGAAGCATGGAATGCAAACGAGTTGGCAGCGTGGTGCCCATCGGCCAGCCAGACGAAGCCGGAGATCCCGATCAGGAGAAGGCAGAATGAGTACAGCAGGAATTGGACATTCACGTAGTTCTGAGTCAGCCGGAAACGCAGCGTCCCGAGAAGGCACGAGAACCACAGCACGGCTAGCACGATGAGCCCCTGCTGCCATGGCCGGGTGAACAAGCTGGAATCGATCGCCTGTGAAAGCGACACGACAAGTGATCCCGACAGGACCATGACCAGAACACCCGGCCACCACGCGGCGAACCCGGCGAAGAATCCCCAGAACGAACCCAAGGCCTTATGTGTCCACACGTACAGCGAGCCCTCCTCGGGAAACATGCGTCCCAGCTGCGCGGTGACAAAGGCCCCAGGGATGAGGAACGTCAGAAACCCAAGGATCCAGAACACGAATGATGCGGACCCGGCAAACTGCACCGTTGATGCGTTCGGTATGAACAGAACGAGGGCCACAAAGATGACCACGAGGTCGAAGGAGTTCAGCACCCTGGAGACCAAGGTGGGAGCCACTTGCTCGGAGATCATAGCCCGGTCGCCGGGCATGTCAGCCGCCATGGAACACCTCCCAAGAATACCCGCTGCTAGCTTGCCACCTCGGCGGCGCGCAAGGAAGCCCGTTCCGGGCGGAATGGCCGATCAGGACCGGGGCTGGTCTTGTCCGGGTCGTAGAACGGGAACCTGACCACCTGGGCCGGGATCCGCTTGCGATGCCCGTCCAGCTTCCCGACCTCGACCTTGGCGCCGATCTCGGAGTGCTCGGTCGCCATCCGGCACAGCGCGATGTTCTTGCGCAGGATCGGTGACCCCGTGCCGCTGGTGATCACGCCGACCTGGGACCGCCCGAGAAGCACGCAGTCTCCGTGCCCCGCAGTCTCGTTGCCGTCCAGTTCCAGGCCGACCACGGTGCCGTCCACCGGCGCGATGGGCGGGACCGATGGACGACCGTCGCGGATCGCCGTGTTCGACCCGCAAGGTCGGCAGATCCCGGTCGCCTCGAAAGTCACCCTCGAGCCCGGCTCCGGCGGACAGGGAGAACGGGAGCGATTAAATGCAGCCATACCCGGGAGCGGGGACGGCCCCGTCTCGTAACACGCCCGCAGCGCGCTGCCCTATACTCTGGTCGGCCAACGTGCCAATCTAGGCGACGTGCCGGTCCCTCTTCTGTCTGCCCCTGGACAGGCCATGGCGGGGGCACTCGCCCTCGGATGGTCGCGCTTATGGTGGTGCTTGACGGCGCGTCACTCACGCTCGAGTCCCTTGCCGCCGTCGCTGAGGGGCGGGATGAGATTGCCCTCGCCCCGGCGGCGCGCGACCGGATGGCCGCAGCGCGGGAGGTCGTCGAGGAGGCGCTGCGGTCCGATGCCGCGGTCTACGGTCTCACGACCGCAGTCGCGGAGCGAAAGAGCGTGGTGCTTGATGCCGCGGCGCGCCGGGGCTTGAGCCGGTTCCTGATCAGGGGCCACCTCATTGCCCAGGGGCCGCCGGCACCGTCTCCGGTCGTGCGGGCCGCGATGGCCTGCCTGGTGAACGGTTATGCCAAGGGCGCAGCCGGTGTTCGCCCCGAGCTCGCCGAGCTGATCCTGGGCGCTTTGAACCGTGGTCTTGTACCAGCCGTTCGCAGCCTCGGCTCCGTGGGCCTGGCCGATCTGGGCCCGATGGCCGACCTTGCGGAGGGTCTGCTCCGCGAGACCGGCTTCGTCCTCAAGGACAACGAAGGGCTGGCGCTGGTCAACAACAATGCCTTTTCCACCGGCTGGGCCGCGCTGGCGGAACTCGCCGCCGAACGCCTGCTCGGGGAAGCCGACGCCGCCGCTGCCCTCGATCTTGAGGCGTTCGCCGCCAATCTCAGCCCGCTGCACCCTGTGGCCGCCGAGATCCGGCCGTATCCGGGTCTGGGCGCGACGATCCGCCGCCTGCGTGCGCTGCTCGCCGGGAGCTATCTCTTTGAGCCCGGTAACGCCCGCAACCTGCAGGATCCGCTCACCTTCCGCGGCATTGCCCAGATCCACGGCGCTGCCAGGGACGCTCTTGCGTACGTCCGGAACACGATCGAGACCGAGCTCAACTCCGCGCAGGGCAACCCCGCCGTCGTTCTCGCTGAACGGCGCATCGTGTCGGTCGGCAATCTTGAGGTCGTCCCGGTCGCAGCCGCGCTCGACTTTGCCCGCATCGCCCTTGCCCCGGTGGTCACCTCCGCGGCCGAACGGACCGTGAAGCTCCTGCAGAGTCCCCTCTCCGGCCTCCCGGCTGGGCTGGCGGCCGAGCCGGACACCGGCGAGGACGCCCTCGCCGAGTTCGCCGGCGCCGCGCAGGCGATCGCGGCGGAGGCACGCACGCTCGCCCACCCGGTCTCCTACGAACTCGTGAGCTCGAGCAAGGCCGAAGGGATCGAGGACCGTACTACGATGGCCCCGCTCTCGGCCCGTCGCCTGGCCGAGATGACCGACCTCGCCGCACGGGTAATCTCACTCGAGCTCCTCGCCGCGGCGCAGGCCATCGACCTGCGCCGGCCCTCCCGCCTTGGCTACGGCACCGGGAGAGCTCTTCGCCTCGTGCGCGAGCTCGCGCCGTTCACCGGCCGCGGCGAGGCTCCGCCTGCGGAACTTGAGCCACTTGTGGAGGCGGTCCGGACGGGCCGCTTCGCCCGGGCCGCCGGCCCGGGCCAATGACCAGCGCCCGCGCTCGCCGGATGACCATTTCATCCCGCCGCACGCCGGCCGGCTCATTTCGGCATGGCGGAACCAGTTCTTGCCCGCTTCACGTTCGGAATATAAAAGACAATCTTCTGTAATTCGGGCTAAAGGGTAACGTTCCAGGCGTCAAGCACGCCGGGGTCTCGGCTTGAGGCCGCGGCGCCCAGGATCGGATGCAGGTCCATGGACGGTGAGTACCTGCTGGCCGGCACCTTGCGGCCGAGTGCCTCGGCCATGGCCCGGACGTGGTGCGGGCCGGCTCCGCAGCAGATGCCCACGTAGCTCACCCCGAGATCGCGGGCCGCCACCGCGAAGTCTGCCATCTCAAACCTTGTGCAGCTGAACGGGTCGAGCGCCAGCGGAAAGACCCGGTCCACGCCTTCCGCCCGCAGCGATTCCATCGTGGGCGAGGCCTGGTTGGTCCGGTACGGGACCGGCTGCGCGGCCACGGCGCAGTCGACCTGGTCCCTGATCCTGGCGATCAGCGGCAGCATGGTGGCGGGCCCGCGGTCGCAGTTCAGCCCTACAATGGCGGCGCCGTGGCCGGCCAGGATCTTGCATGCCTCGATGTAGTCGTAACCGTCCCAGGTTTTGGCCGGCCGGGTGGTTGCCAGCGTCACCATCGCCGGCAGGCCAAGCTCCTGGCTGACCTCCAGGCCGATCAGCGCCTCGCCGAGGTAGTCGTTGGTCTCGGCGATGACGAAGTCGATGCCCTCATCGGCAGCCCAGCCCAGCTGCTCGGCATACATCGCGCGCACCACGTCTGCGGTAGCCGCGTCCTGCGGGTCGTAGGCCCAGGTGTTGCACACGTTCCCGGCCACCAGGGCGCCGCCTTCCGCCGCCACCTCCCGGGCCAGCCGCACGGCCTGCCTGTTCATGGCCTCCAGGTCGGACTCGCGGCCCACCTGACGCAGCTTCTCGCGGTGGGCGTAGTAGGTGAGCGCCACCATGACGTCAGCGCCCGCGCGCAGGAACTCCCTGTGCAGCTCGGTGACCGCATCAGGGAAGTCCAGCACCGCCTCGGGCACATAAGCGCCCGCCTTGACGTAGCCCCTGCGCTCCAGCTCGAACACATACCCCTCGGCGCCTAGCACCGTGCCCTGGGCGAGGCGGTCGGCCAGAGCTGACCCCGTTCCTGTCATAATCGCGTGTCCCCTCCCTCGCTCGCGGATTCCTACTACCCTGCCGCAAACCGGCGGCGGTAACCAGCTGATGCCGCACACGGTCCTCAGTAGCGGCAGCCGGATCAGCATCCGGCTGTCCGCTCAGCGCGCTCTGCTGTCGAGCGCTCTGCTGTCGAGCGCCCGCCAGCGGCGATTCCTTATCCTGCGGCGCGCCGCGCCGGGTCATCGGTGCGGATTGCCCATGCCAGCACCCTCCGCCTGAGGTGGGCGCGTTCGCGTCTGTGGGATCCCTAGCCGGCACCCCGGGTTGTGGGCCCGGTTCCTCAGGGGTGTGCTGGGCAGGCGCAACCCCCAGCCACCTGACCGGCGCCAACCAGCGAAGCGAGAAGGAACCCGGACATGGACGTCAATATGGCCGCGCCCTGTCCATCTCCGATCACATACCGGACGGATCCCGGCAACGAGTCACGCCCGCCGAGGGGCCGACACGCCAGGGGCCCGTGTAGGCCGGCAGGTCCCGCGGGTGAACGGCAAGCGCTGCGGCAGGAAGGCTCGCCAAGACAAAGACCTGGCTGATCACCGGCAGCTCGCGCGGTTTCGGGCGGGAACTGGCTCAGGCGGTGATGCTCGGCGTTTTCGCGCCCCTGTTGATCAGCACCGGCCCGGTTGGTCCCGCGGTCCGAGCGAAGTGGCGGGTGAGTAGCTCGTCGAACTCCTCGGCGCGAAGCGGCCGCGAGAAGTAGAAGCCCTGCGCCACCTGGCAGCCGAGCATCTTGAGCTCGGCGACCTGGTCCTCGGTTTCCACGCCCTCGGCCACCACCGATATGCCCATAGCATTGGCCAGGTCGATGATGGCACGGACGATCGCCGAGTCCACCGGGCTCTCGGCGACGCCCTGTACGAAGGTGCGGTCCACCTTTACTTCGTGCACCGGGAACTGCTTGAGGTACGCAAGTGAGGAATGGCCGGTGCCGAAGTCGTCGATGGCCAGGCGCACGCCCAGCCGGTTGAGCTTCTTCATGACCTCCCGAGCACCGGAAAGGTCTTCCATGACTACGGTCTCGGTGATCTCGAATATGAGCAACTCGGAGGGCAGGCCGGTTGCGTCGAGGGCCGCCGCCGCCTGCGACAAGAGCCCATTCTCCTGGAACTGGCGAGGTGAGAGGTTGACGCTGATGGGCAGGTCCACGTCCAGCCGGTCCCGGATCGAGCGCACCTGCCGACACGCTTTGTCCAGAACGTAACGACCTAGCGGCAGTATCAGCCCGGTTTCCTCTGCCATCGGGATGAACCTCATGGGGCTGATCAAGCCGTTCGTAGGGTGGCGCCACCGTACCAGCGCCTCTGCGCCCACGATGTGCTGCTGGTCAAGGGAGTAGAACGGCTGGTAGTGCACCTCGAGTTCATCTCGCTCGAGCCCTTTGCGCAGATCGGCCTCGATCTGGAGCCGCTCGGAGGAGCGGCTTCCCATGGAAGCTTGGTCGAACACCTTGTAGATGCCGCCCCCGCCCTTGGCTTTGGCGTCGTACATCGCCACGTCGGCGTTGCGAAGCACGTCGTCGGCTGTCTTACCTGGCTCTGTAAGCGCGATGCCGACCGACACGCTGGCAACCAGCTCGTAACCGTCGGAAAGCACCATGGGCTGTTCGACGGCGGCGCAGATGCGCCGCGCTGCGGCAACCGCCACGTCCACTCCAGCCACGTCCTCCAGCAGCACCACGAACTCGTCGCCGCCGAAGCGTGCAAGCAGGTCGTGACTCCGCACCATCCCCTTCATGCGGGCCCCGATCGCCACCAGGAACTCGTCGCCGGTCACGTGACCAAGGCTGTCGTTGATGCTCTTGAAGCGGTCCACATCGACAAAGATCAGGGCGTGGGTCTTGCGGTTCAGGGCTGACCGCCGCAGCGCCTGATCGAGGCGCTCCACCAGCAGCCGGCGGTTCGCCAGGCCGGTGAGGCTGTCGTAGAAGGCGTGATGCTGGAGTTCGTCTTCGAAGGCTTTGCGTTCGGTGATGTCGCGAAAGGCGATCACCGCGCCTGACGGAATGCCGTCGCTCATGACCGCAGAGGCCGTATACGCAACCGGGATGGTGCCGCCGTGCTTGCCGGGGAACCGGGCGTCGTCCTCCCGGATGGTGCGGCCCGTGCGCATGGCTTCGCGGGCCGGCGCGAGCAGAAAGTCGGGCGCCGTGAGGGCGCCATCGCTCACCGGGTCGTCGATCGTTATGTTGAGCGACGGCAGCTTCATCATGTCGGCCGCGGCCCTGTTGACGAAGGTCAGCTTCCCGTCTGCGTCTATGGCGCAGACGCCTTCCCCGATGTTGAGGGTGATCGAGGAGAGCCTCTCGCGCTCGACATGGACCTGCTGGTATAGCTCGGCATTGCTGAGCGCCCCGTTGCCCACGGCGGCCAGGGCCCTCAGCAGGCCCCGGTCGGCGTCGTCGAAGGGCTCATCCCGTCGCCGGCCCGACGCCACCAACCACTGCTGCTGATCGGCAACTGTTATAGGCGCCGCCAGCTGACCAGGACCCGGGTCGTCAAATGTCAGGGTTGCCTCCGGGCTGCGAAGCAGCCGCCGTACCGACCCCAAGATCGTCTCGAGCACCGCCTGCTGCCGCAGCCCCCGGTTTGCCTCCAACGTGACCTCGTACAACCCCTCCATCCGGGCGCGGTCATACAGCGCCGCGAACCGGGCACTGATGAGCCGGCGCCCCACGACCAGGCCCGGGATTGCCAACGCCACTGCCCACAGATGAGCCTGTATCGCCAATGCCAAAACCACGCCAACCAATGCTCCTGCGCCAGCATGTGTCACCTGGATCGGAAGATCGTTGGTGAACTCTCCCCAGGTCGTGCCCATCGAGACCACAACGCCGGCCACGAGAAACGTATTGATGACGAAGTACACACCCATCCCGAGCATGATGGCCGCAATCTGACCTAAGGTGAGGGAATCCGAGGGAGCAGCGATACTGCGGCTCACAGCCAGTCCCAGACCAGCCGCGATCAGAACCTGCCCAACATTGAAGGCCGACTTGAGAAGAGGACGCCGGCGGGCGACCTGAGCCAGGACGGTCGCCAGCGCAAAGGTCCCCAAAGTGACCAGCGGTGGCACGAGGAGGGCGAGGATGACAAAGAAACCCTCGTCCATATTGAAGGCCGCGGATTCGCCTCCCCGGTACACCACGACCGGCCAGACCCAGCTCCCCAGGGCAAGAGCGCCCACCGCAGCTGCGACGATCCATTGGCTCTCGTCGACGTGTATGGAGGCCGATTGCCCCCATACGGCGACGACCAAGGTAACCGCACCACCCACGACCGAAGCCGCGATGACGGCCCAGGTAGCACGCGGTACCTTCATATCTTGACTACCGCATCGGGGCACATGTCAGCTCCATGCTGAGCTGTTCCAGGCCCAACTGTTCCAGGCAGAGCCGCTCCAGTCAGAGCCGCTCCAGGCAGAGCCGTTCCAGGCCCAGCCAGTCCAGTCTCCGCCGTTCCACGCAGCACCGTTCCACGCTGTGCCGTTCCAGGCCCAGCCGTTCCAGGCCCAGCCGTTCCAGTCTCCGCCGTTCCACGCTGTGCCGTTCCACGCCCAACTAGTGGATGGCGGCTGATTCCAGGACGTCCCCGACCACAGGCTCGTATTCCACGTGTCGACGGGGCGGGTGGGCGACAGCGAGACCGTGGTGCTACGCGAGGTCGGGGTCAAGCTGCCGGCCGACTGGTTGAAGTTCATCGGCCCCGAGGTGGCCGCGGCGTAGGCGTTGAGGGCCCCGTGGCCGTCGGCGAAGGGGTTGCCGACTGGACCAGGGTTGGTATTCCCGAGCAAGCGGGCCTTGATCTGATTGGGGGTGAGACCCGGGTTGCCGGCCAGGACCAACGCTGCCGCCCCACTGGTGATAGCCGCGCTGAACGAGGTACCGGTGCCGGCGAAGTTCGCCGAGCCGACCCGGGCCGAGGGGTAGTTGTTGTAGATCGTCGAGCCCGGCGCGGCCACGCTCACAACAGACCGGCCCGAGGTGACCAGGTCAGGCTTGACCCAGCCGTCGGGCGAGGTGGGCCCGACGCTGCTGAAGTCGTTCAACTCGTCGTCAGTGATCGACGCCGTGGCCATGTCGTCTAAGGCGCCCGCCGTGATCACCAGTGGGTCGTCGCCCGGGGAAAGGATGGTGCCGTTGAACGGCCCGGCGTTGCCCGCCGAGGCCACCACCGCGATACCCGAGTTCCACACCGCCTCGACCGCCTGGTCCAGGGGGTTGTTAACCGTGGACTGGCTGGGCTTGAACCCCAAGGAGATGTTGAGGATCTTGATGCCGTAGCTGCTCTGGTGATCGACCGCCCACTGCAGGCCCGAGATCAAGGTCCCCAAATGGGTCGTGCCGTCCGCCCCCGCCACCTTGATCGACACCAGCTTGGCGCCAGGCGCTTCGCCCGAGTACTGCCCGTTCGACGAGGCCCCATTGCCGGCGATCAGACCGGCCACGAAGGTGCCATGCCCGTAGCTGTCCTGGTACGGGTTGTTCCCGTTCGTCAGGTCCACCCCACCGACCAGCCGCCCCGAGAAGTCGGGCAGGTTGTCGATACCCGTGTCCAGCACGGCCACGGTAACCCCCTGGCCGGTATCGCCACCTGACCCCAACCGCGTAGACCCGGTTTCCGGTAGAAACGCATCTGAAGGCGTGTGCGGCCCGGTCGACTGCGTCGTGGACTGGACGCTCACCGAAACATCAGGAGTCACGGTGATACCCGGCATCGCCGCCAGCAGCGGCTCCTCAGCCGTGGGGATCAAAGCGTCGACCCCGTCGATGAGGTGGTACTGCGTCAAAACGGTGCCGCCCACCTCCAACACCGCCAAGGCCGGGCTCAACGGCCCGGTCGCGGTGACAATGACCGTCTCGCTCAGGCTCGCCGACGCCGCTGGGACGCCAGCCATTGACGTGCCCGCTAACGCGGCGACTACCGCTGCACCCGCAGCGGCGACCCTGCCCTTCTTCCGCCAGACGAGCCGTGTCCGATAGCCGACGGCCGCGCCGAATGAGTTAGTATGCCGCATCTGGCAACCCCACCCCTCCCCTTGGGTGCCCTCTACCGTACGCTGAGAGGCCGGCTTTAGAGGGAAATTTCCACAACACCAACCCACCTTTGGGGAATAAAACGACCGATACCATCGGTGCTAGCTCTAGCGAAGTAGTCCATGGTGTCGAGGGCGGTATTCCCTGAAAGTGCGGATAATACTGTAATGACGCGCTGGACGATCTGGGCTTGAGGGTGGCGACCGGCGTGGTTTTCTTGCCGCCTGCGTTTCTACGGCTTGCCCGTGAGGCCTTGCCGGGGGATCTTGGCTCCAGTCTTGGGTGGCCGCCCCGCATATGGCATTCAATTACCATCAGTTGGACATGGTCGCCCACCTACGGGGGCGGCTGGCTCCTCACGCTGTCAAATAGCTCGACTGGTCGAGGTGGCGAAGCACTCAAGCAGCGGCCACAGCCTGTCGTTGCGGTCCCACTCCGGGTCGATGAGAGTGACCTGCCGTGCGTCGCACAGCGCCGCCACGGCGGCCGGCTGGCACATCGCCCCGAACACGCACTCGATTTCCGCGCGCGGGATCTGCTCGCCGAACCAGGTGGCCTCGAGCCAATCAGCCCTGGCTCCGATCCTGGTTACGTTCCAGCCCGGCGGAACGGGCCACACAGGATCAGCCACGGTAATGCTGCACAACAGCCCTGGATCAACAAGGCTGGCCAGCAGCTCACACGCCTGCTCGCTGGCGAACCCGCTGACCGCGGCACGCTGGCGCCAAACCGATCCTGGTGGCGCGGTCCAGCCCAGGATCGAACCCTGCCACGGCTTGCTCATCCCAGGCTGGGAGCAGTCCGTGACGAATCCCGCCCGGTTGACAGCGGCGAGGACCGGGATCAGCTCAGCCGTCTCCCCGGCGGGCGGGCCGAGGTTCGTGGGCGCCTGACCGATCTTGCCCTCAAGCCATAACGCAGTCATGCCACCCAGCTCCGCAAGGCTCATCGCGCTCATCCAGCGACGAGCGTCGGCCAGGGCCTTGCCGTCATGCCCACCTAACACGGAGCCTCCAGTTACATTCCCTCGACCGCCAGGTCCCCGGCCGGCCAGATGATCCCGTGTACGCCACGGGCCAGCATCAGGGAGGGTAGCCATCCATGCCGACAGACTTCAGATACCAGGCGTCCAGCTGCAGGGACACGTCTGCATGCACAGTTAAGGGAATCCCGGGGGAATGGAGTCGATCGCCCCTCGGACACGACCCTTTCGTACATGATCGCCCGGGTGCGTGGCGCGGTAGGATGCGAGCTGCCTCGCGAGCTGGAGCGAGCTGCTCCCGCAGGCTCACCACGTCGGTGGACGGCTCTTCTGGCTGAGCTGCCGCGAGACCGGCGATGGTCTCGGGCAGCCGCGCGGGAGCTTGCCGCCTGGGTTCCCCGTACATCACGCGGTTCGCGACAGCGACCGCGTCCCTAGGGCCGGATCGGATCCGGGCGGAGGTTCTCCGCCACCTGGCGGAGAACCTCCGCCATGCGCCTGGTCAGCGCCGGATCGACGTAATCGACAACACGATTGCGGGCGCTCCGCAGATGGTCCGGGTGCGCGGCCTTCAGCCGCCTGAGGCCGTCATCGGTCAGGCGGGCAACGTTGCCGCGCGCGTCCTCGGTGCAGCGGCGCTTGACGACCAGGCCGCGCGACTGCAACTCATCCACCAGGCGCGTGATCCGGCTGGCGGACAGCGCCGTGGCGGCCGCGAGGTCGGCCATGCGCAGTTCCTGGTTCTCGGCCTCGGACAGGTTCATCAGCGCCGCGTACTCGTTCAGTGACAGGCCGGTGGAGTGCACCAGGTCGTCCTCGAGAACCCGCGGCAACGCCACCATGATGCGATTCAGCGCGCGCCAGAGCATCTCTTCGTCAGGGTCCAGCGGCCGCTCAGCTGACATAGCTTCACACTATACTTGCTTCAAAAAGCATCCACCGCGCTCATGTTTGCGTCTCGGCAGCGGCCCGGGAAAGAAGCTTCGCCCGGCAAGCGGACGGCACGCCTGCTGCGGAGGACTACGGTCCAGGCGGCCTGACCCCCGTGGTCGGTTCACAGCGAGCTCGTCCGGTCGTCCAGCACTCCGGGTGGTGCACTCGTGTAGCCAGCGGTTCCGGCGGGTCGCGGACCGGGCGGTGTCACCGCGATGCCGGCGATGAGCACGTCCGCCACGGCTTCGGCATGGGCGCGGATGTCCTCCGCGTCGGGGTGCGCGGGCGCGCCGAGGAGCGCCACTTCGACGGGTTGGCGAAGAGCGCGCCGCCGCCTGCGGTGACCAGGTAGTGAAGCGTCGCGTAGGGGCGGAGTGGACGCGTCCGGCCGCGACGAGCCGGGCGTCCGCCAGCCGGTATCCATATGGCGGGCGGCTGCCCATAGCGATCCTGCTCGCGGATCTGTGCGGCCATCGCGATGCGCGCCCGGATGCGTGTGCGGGTGATCTCCCGCCTCGACTGCACACCCAGCGCGATCATCGCCTGATCGTGAATCTCGGCCGGCCGAAAGCGCTCCGCCCACGCCAGCAACCTGTCCCTGGCCGCACCCTGGCCGGTCACCGGGGCCGCACCCTGCGCCGTCACGGTCACCCATGCCTCCGCAGGCGGCGCGGAGGACGGCAGGTGACCCGATCCCGCTGCCAGTGACCCGATCCGCGATGCGCAGTCCGTTGCGCGGGCAAAGGATCCTCAATCTCGCCGGCCACGGCCAGGTAGCAGCTGGGCCCCCCAAGGGTTTTCCGTCCCCCCGAGGGGTATTCGTCCCTGCCCGGTATTGGCTAGGTGGCCTAGTCTGCCGCCTGGTGAGGAGATCGGCTGATTCTCTCCCCGCCCGAGACCAGCGCATTCGCGGCTGAGAATGCGGCGCCAAGCACGCCCGAAGACGCACGCACCGTCACCAATTGCCCGGCACGAGATGACGGAGACGATGACCCTCAGCAGAGGTTTCCGCGGCGACGCAGGATGCTTTCGGCAGACGGCCGCGCACATAGTCGCTGCTGCGCTCGTCGTCACCGCAATGTTCGCCGCACTGTGGGCAGGCCCGGCGGCGTCCGCGAGCGCTTCCCGCAGTCAGTCACCTGCCGCGTCACCGCCAACAAAGCGCGTCAGGTATTACATCGTCCCGCAGCCCCGGAAAGGGCCTGCGGTGACCCTGTACGGGATCGCCGCCAGGACTCTCGGCGACACCCACCGGTACATAGAGATCTTTAACCTGAACAAGGGCAGGCTTCAGCCGAACGGCAGGCGGCTGGAGAATCCCAATACCATCGATCCGGGATGGATCCTCCAGTTGCCTGCGGACGCATCGGGCCCAGGAGTCCACTTCGGCCGGCTGCCCGCAGTGACTCCATCGACCACCTCGCCGGCGTCGCATCGGCCATCCCGGCAAGCCGCTGGCGGGGCGGCGCCGCATTCTTTGCTCAGGTCGACGGGCACAGGCAGCGCGGTCGTGGTCGGCGGGGCACTGGTCCTCCTAGCCACCGCCGGACTGGCGGTCGCGCTCAGCCGCAGATGGGCCGGCGCCGCCGCCAGACGGAAGCCCTCGCACACCAAGACCAAGGCGCCGGGACCTCGGGACAGCGTCAGAACCGGCGCTGTGGTGGCGGTAGCCCCCGATATTCGTGCCACCGACCCGCGCTGGCCCGTCGGCGACCACCCAAGCCTTCCCGGGGGCGTTCGCCCGAGCCTTCCCGGGGGCGACCACCCGAGCTTCCCCGGAGCCGACCACCCGAGCTTCCCCGGAGCCGACCCGCGCCTCCCCGGCGGCGACCATCCAAGCTTCCCCGGAGCCGACCACCCGCGCTGGCCCAGCCCGGACCCAAGCTGGCCGCGAGCCGTCAGCAGATCTACCGGGCCAAGAAGGGAATCGCCGCCCGGACCGCGTTATGATCAACGCTCGCCTGCGGCATCGCGGCCGGCTGCAGCGGGGGTGCGGAATCCACCCGGCAACTGGGGATCGCCGGGGGCGCCGCCCGGCGACGTCCCCGACAGGACGCGCCGGTGGCCAGCACAGGTGGGCAAGATAGGGGGCGCGGCGATCCAGACATATCAGGATGTCGCCTCTGGCGATAGCCCGTTCCAGGTCGTTCTGACCCATCCCCCCGCCGCTGGCTGGGAGAGGGCGACGGGCCTCGGTGCCCGTGCCGAGGACATGCTCCAGTTCTCCCGGGGACAGAGGGCTCAGCTGGTTGACCCGCTTCGGCGGCAGGCCGGGGAATTCCGGGATGTGCAGTCTCTCTGGCTGGCCGGGCGGATTCTCTCCGGTGCTGAGGACCAGGCTGCCGAGATACGGTACGAGGCGCGTGATCAGGCGGCGGCAATGCGCGCAACTGCCGAACAGGAGGCCGCCGAAATACGGCAGCAGGCCGCCGCAGCTCGCGCAACTGCCGAACAGGAGGCCGCCGAAATACGGGCGGCTGCCATGACGATGTCGGCTGAGCTAGGCCGAGTGGCTGCGTACGTCACAGAAAGCCTCGCTAGCCCTTCGATGCCGGCTACCAAGCCAGACGCCTGGCCAGCCATTAAGCCGGCCACCCACCCCGGAGCGAAGCCAGACGGGCGGCCCGGCGTTAAGCCAGGAAGCCGGCCGACCGCGAAGCCGGCCACCCGCCCCGCCGCGAAGCCAGACGCCCAACCCGGCACTAAGCCAGGGACCCGGCGCCGGCAGTATGCCGCTCTGCGCCTGGCCAGGATCGCTATCGCGGCCATGTTCCTCTTTGCTGTGATAGCCGGAACTACTGAGGTGGCGCTGCACGGATTCAAGTTCTTCGTTTTCCGCTCGGCGGGAACAGGATCGACGCCGGACAGCGGCCTTAAGGAGGATCAGGGTCCGGGCCAGCCTAACGCGCCGGGGGCGCATCACCAGCTGAACAGGCATAAACCCTAACAGTCTGCTACGGCAGCCATACCCAGGCCGTCATTAGGTTCTCCCAAGCCGAAGTCAGCGACGGAAGGAGCGGGCTGCGGATGCCTAGAACAGCTGTAGATACCTGGATGGAACAGGACTTTACGTTCACGGCGGGGACTATTAGAAGGCAAGCAGTCGCGCTATTCCTGCTGCGCCTCCCGGCGCTGATCCCATTGTTTTTCATATCGCGCGGCGTCATAGCGCTGAACAATAATACCCTGAATGGCGCGGAAGCGGATGTGCTGGGAACCGGAGGCGAGCTTTGCCTGCTCGTGACGCTGCTAGTGACCCCGGTGATTACCGTAACCAGGCAACGGTGGATCGCCCCGCTGCGGCGGTGGTACGGCATAATGTTTGCGGTTACGGCTATCGCCGACGCGAGCATCGCATCTATTACGACCGAATTTGCCGGTGGTGTATTCGGTAGGCTCGCTGGGCATAGTTTCCTGCTGGCTGGGCTTACGATAGTGCTCCTGTCCCTGCCGCTCCTGGCTACCGCCAATAACCCGGCGCAGCGGTGGCTCGGCAAGTACTGGAAGCCGCTGCAGCGGACAACATACGTACTCTGGGGGCTGCTAATCGTGCATCTTGCGCTGCTCGAGGGACTGGGGATCGAGCACGGGGAGGATGGTGACCCGGTTTTTCACCAGCGCCTATACCAGATGGTGGCATGCAGCATCCCGCTATTCGTGCTCAGGCTCCCGCCGGTAAAGCACTGGATCGCCCGGCAGCAGAAGGCGGCGCGGGACTGGCTGGTCTACGCTGCCGTCCTGCCGCTTGCAGTGCTGTTTGTCCTCGGGTTCGCCTTCATGGTGAATGAGGAGATCTTCAAGGGAGTCGGCGCCTTTATGCTGCATCCGGCCGGAGATTGACGGGATGACGGAACCGTCCCTGCGTTGGAGATCGCGGGGCCAGGCATGGAGGCGGGCGGCTCGCCGGGCCGACCGGTGCGGGTGACCCGCTCCGGACGATGAGCGCCGCGGTCCTGTGCTCCCGCACAGCGACAGCGGAGTCCCAGCCATGCTGTTCGAGGATCGGCAGGCCGGGCAGTCAAAGCAATCACAGGGCACTTACAGTCACTGTGGTCTCATTGGCCCCCAGCGATTGGTTCGTCCGACACGGAATCGGGTGAACCAAACCCTGTGACTACTCGTTACTTTACGTAGCGATCCAGCTACCGATCGTGTTGGCATCTGCTACGAGGGGGTTATCGTGCTAGTGAATACCCGACGGCATTCCCGGGCTCTGCTCGGGCTGGCGGCTGTCGTGCTCGGCGCGGCAGGCTGCTCATCGACGGCGGTGCACACCGCCGCGGCCGGCTCAGCCACGCCAGCCAGCCCTGCCTGGCAGCGCCCTTACCTGCTGCGGTTCCACAGCGTCAGCCAGATGGCGAGCACCGTGCCAGCGAACGGCGACGTCAATCCCTACGGGGTCGCCGTCGTGCCGCAGACCGCTGGCAAGCTCGTCCGGGGCAACATCCTGGTCAGCAACTTCAACAGCAAGGCCAACGTGCAGGGCACCGGCACCACCATCGTCGAGATCTCCCCCGGCGGCGCGATGCGGCCGTTCGCGCGGCTCGCCGCCCTGCCGTCGTCCGATCCGTGCCCTGGCGGGATCGGCCTGACCACGGGGCTCGAAGTGCTGCCTGGCGGCTGGGTCGCCGTGGGCAGCCTGCCCACGGTCAACGGCGGCAAGCTGCCTGCCACCAACCCGACCGGCTGCATCATTATCCTGAACAGCCACGGCAAGCCGGTGGAGACCTGGGTCAACAAGAACATCAACGGGCCATGGGACATGACGATGCGGGCCGAGTCCGGCCACGCCGCCCTGTTCGTGTCGAACGTGCTCAGCCGGGCGAGGGGGCGCCACTCGGCACCGCCGCCGTCCGGGATGTGCACGGTGGTGCGCCTGGACGTCTCGCTCGCCTCCGGCTCCCGGCCCCGGATGACGGGCGCGACCGTGGTGGGCAGCGGATTCCCCTGGCGGCAGGACAAGGCGGCGCTCATCCAGGGGCCGACTGGCCTCGCGCTCGGGCGAGGCGGAACTCTCTACGTGGTCTCGACGATCGGCAACAGCATCTCGGCCATCCCGGACGCGATGACGAGGACATCGCAGGCCAAACCGGGAGCGGGAGTCGTTACCAGCGGCGGAGCCCTGAACGGGCCGCTTGGCCTCACCCTTGCCCCGGACGGTGACCTGATTGCCGTCAATGGCAACGACGGCAGGGCTATCGAGATCACCCCGGGCGGCCGCCAGGCGGCGACCGTTACTCTCGTTCGCCGCGGCGCGGGCGATCTCTTCGGCGTGACGACTACGCCGGACGGCCAGGGGCTGCTGTTCGTCAATGACGGCACGAACGCCCTCGACCTGTTCAGCGGCTGAGCCACCCGGCAGCGGCAGCGGGGAGCGGCAGCCGGGCCGCCGCGTTCGCTTCCTTGCCGGCGAATGGGCGCGTGTGCGACCATCGGGCCTGTCTGCAGTGGCCGTGCAAGGACCGCTGCTTGCGCCGCAGCGAACCGCACAGGAGGTCACCCGATCATGGCCACCGTTCCGACCAGCGCAGGCGAAATCGACGCCGAGGATCTGGGCGTCGTGCTCATGCACGAGCACGTCTTCATCCGCACTGAGCCGCTGCAGTGGGGCTGGCCGGGCTTCGGCGGCTGGGACGAGGAGAAGGAGGTGGCCGCCGCACGCCAGCGGCTCGGCCAGCTCAGGCAGGCAGGCGTGGACACGATCCTGGACATGACCGTGCCCGGCATCGGACGTGATCCGGAGCTTGTCGCCCGGGCGGTAGAGGGCACCGGGCTGAAGGTGATGTTCGCGACGGGCTACTACACCTACGACAACCTCCCGTTCCCCTTCCAGTATCGCGGGCCAGGCAAGATTCTCGATAACGATGACCGCGTGCTTGAGTCGCTGTTCGAGCGCGACGTGACCGCGGGGATCGGCGACACCGGCATCCGCGCCGCCGTGCTCAAGGTGGCTACCGACGCCCGCGGCATCACGCCGGACGTCGGCCGGCTGGCCCGCGCCGTCGCGAACGTCAGCGCCCGCACCGGCGCCGCGATCTGCACGCACGCGCACGCGCCGACCAGGCGCGGGCTGGAACAGCAGCAGATCTTCGCCGAGCATGGCGTCGACCTGGGCAAGGTAGTGATCGGGCACTCCAACGAGACGACCGACCTTGACTACCTGGAACAGCTGATCGGCAACGGCTCCTACGTGGGCTGGGACCGGTGCGGCCTGGCCGTCGCCGTGCCGCTCGACGCCCAGCTGGACACGCTGGCTGAGCTTTGCAAGCGCGGCCACGCCAGCCGGCTGATGCTGTCGCATGACAAGGCGTCGTTCATGGACTGGTTCGCGAACGCCGAGGTCGACGCGGTCCTGCCGGACTGGCAGTACACCTACATCCACGCCGGAGTCCTGCCGGGCCTGCGTGACCGGGGCGTGCCCGATGACCAGATCGAGCAGATCCTGGTGCGCAATCCGCGCGACTTCTTCGCGCAGCATCCCGCGCCCGTGCCGGGCACGCCCGCGGCACCCGGCACGCCCGCGGCGCCCGGGACCTGACCGGTGGCGATCCAGGTACCACCCAGGGCGCGAACCCGTTCACGCTAGCCCGGATTCCCGGGCGCGGACGCCCGGCCTGCCGCCTCGGCCTCCGCCGCACGGGCACGTTCCGCTGACAGTTCCCGTTCTGGCTCGTTGCGGGTCAGCCGGGCGGCGCGCTCGAACTCGGCCCTGGCCTCATCCGGCCGGCCTAGTTTCATCAGCAGGTCCCCGCGCACGCTGGGCAGCAAGTGGTAGCCGCGCAGCGCGGGCTCGGTGACCAGCGCATCCACCAGGTCCAGGCCCGCCTGCGCGCCGAACGCCATCGACACCGCGACCGCCCGGTTCAGCTCGATCACCGGCGAGGGCAGTACCTCGGCAAGGACCGCGTAAAGCTCGGTGATGCGCCTCCAGTCCGTGTCCTCCGGCCGGAAGGCGCGAGCGTGGCAGGCGGCGATGGCGGCCTGCAGCGCGTACGGCCCGCGCGCCCCGCCAAGCTCCTCCGCCCGGGCTAGTGCCGCCAGGCCGCAGTTGATCAGCAGCCGGTCCCAGCGGCCCCGGTCCTGGTCCAGCAGCAGGACCGGCTCACCAGAGGGCCCGGTGCGGGCGCGAACGCGAGACGCCTGGATCTCCAGCAGCGCCACCAGGCCATGGACCTCAGGCTCCGCGGGTGTGAGCTGAGCAAGGATACGGCCGAGGCGCAGCGCATCCTCGCATAGCGCCGGGCGCATCCAGTCCCGGGCGCGTCAGGCGCTCGCCGCTGGTCACCGCCCGCCCCGGGCGCATTTCCTAATTACTACGGAAGATTTGCGCGCCCTGACCCACCGGATCTTCCGTGATCAAGGAACCCTCGCATTCTCGATACGCTAGTGCCGTGGGCAGGGACGCCGACCGTGAACATGTGCCGGCGCCGATGCGCCGCGATGTCCGGCTGCTCGGCAGTCTGCTCGGCGACGTGCTCCGCGAGTCTGGCGGCCAGGACCTGCTGGATGACACCGAACGGCTGCGGCACGCCGTGATCGCGGCGCGGCGCCCCGGGTCGCCCGATGCCGCCGTCGGCCAGATCGCCGACCTGGTCGCGTCCTGGCCGCTGGAGCGGGCCGAGGCTGTCGCGCACGCGTTCACCGTCTACTTCCACCTCGCCAACCTGGCCGAGGAGCATCAGCGGATCCGGACGCTTCGCGACCGGGACGCGGCCGGCACCGCCCCCCGCGAGTCACTGGCCGCCACGGTCGCCGCGCTGCGCGCCGACCTCGGCCAGCAGCAGGCCGGCGCCCTGCTGGACGGCCTGCGGGTGCACCCGGTGCTGACCGCCCACCCCACCGAGACCCGCCGCCGGGCGGTGACCGAGGTGCTCCGGCGGATCAGCACCCTGCTGGCCAGCCTGGACGACGGGCGGCTTGGCGCGAGCGAGCACGCAGAGGCGCTGCGCAGGCTACGGGAGGAGATCGACCTGCTGTGGCGCACCGCGCCGCTGCGCGTGCAGGCGATGCGGCCGCTGGATGAGGTGCGCACGGTGATGGCCGCCTTCGACGAGACGCTGTTCCGGCTGGTTCCCGCCATCTACCGATCGCTCGACCGGGCGCTGCAGGGCCCGGCGTCCGGGCACGCGGCCGCGGTGGCCCCCGCGTTCCTGCGGTTCGGCAGCTGGGTCGGTGCGGACCGGGACGGCAACCCGTTCGTGACGGCGCAGGTCACGATCCAGACGGCGGAGATCCAGGCCGATCACGTACTGCGCGCCCTGGAGAACGCGACTACCCGGGTCGGCCGCGCCCTGACGGTGCACGCGGGCCAGGCCATGACGGTGCACCCCGCCCCGGCAATGGCCGGATCGGACCTGGCCCGGGCCATCAGCGCGGCGGCGCGGGCACACCCGGCCCTGCTGGCCGAAATCGCCGCACGGTCACCAGAAGAGCCGTATCGCACGTATCTGCTGTACGCGGCGCGGCGGCTGCGCGCCGCCCGGACTGGCGAGGACGACGGCGAGGCGGGCCTGGGCTATGGCGGCCCGGCGGAGTTCATCGCCGACCTCCGGCTCGTGCAGCAGGCGCTCACCCGGGCCGGCGCCGCCCGGCAGGCATTCGGCGAACTCCAGCACCTGCTCTGGCAGGCGGAGACGTTCGGGTTCCACCTTGCCGGGCTCGAGGTCCGGCAGCACAGCGCGGTGCACGCCCAGGCGCTACGGGAGGTGCGCAGCGGCGCCGCGCGCTCACCGCAGACCAGCGAGGTGCTCGCGACCTTCGCGGCGATCGGATCGATCCAGCGCCGGTTCGGCCCGGCGGCCTGCCGCCGCTACGTAGTCAGCTTCACCAGGTCAGCCGCCGACATAGCTGCCGTCTACGAGCTAGCAAACCATTCCATTGTTTACGGAGACGTCCCGGTACTCGACGTGGTCCCGCTCTTCGAGAGCGGGGCTGACCTAGCGAACGCCACCCGGGTGCTGGACGACATGCTGGCACTCGAGCCGGTGGCCGCGCGGCTGGCCGCGACCGGCCGGAGCCTGGAGGTCATGCTTGGCTACTCCGACTCGGCCAAGGAACTCGGCCCGGTCAGCGCGACGCTACGGCTGTTCGACGCCCAGCAGCGGCTGGCCCGGTGGGCGGCCGGCCGGGGCATCAGGCTGACGCTCTTCCACGGCCGCGGCGGCGCGCTCGGGCGCGGCGGCGGTCCCGCCGGGCGGGCAGTGCTTGCGCAGGCGCCCGGCTCGGTGGCTGGCCGGTTCAAGGTCACCGAGCAGGGTGAGGTGATCTTCGCAAGATACGCCCACCCGGTGATCGCGCAGCGTCATCTGGAGCAGGTCGCATCGGCGGTCCTGCTCGCCTCCGCCGCCGGTGTCCCAGCGCTGCCCGGCGCCTCCGCCGCGGGCGACGATTCCACCCCATCGGGCGCGTCTGCCCCACTGGGCGCCCCTGCCCAGCCGGGCGCCCCTGCCCAGCCGGGCGCCCCTGCCCAGCCGGGCGCCGCTGCCCAGCCGGACGGCCCTGCCCAGCCGGGCGGCCCTGCCCAGCCGGGCGGCCCTGCCCAGCCGGACGGCCCTGCCCAGCCGGACGGCCCTGCCCAGCCGGACGGCCCTGCCCAGCCGGGCGCCCGAGCCGCTGGCGGCTCGCCGCCTAGCGCCATGCCGCCGGGGCCTGGCGGGCGGTTCGGGCCGGTCGCCGAGCAGATCGAGGCCGGCGCGCTGCGCGCGTATCGCGGCCTCGTGGACGCCGACGGATTCGCCGCCTGGTTCGCCCGGATCAGCCCGCTCGCGGAAATTAGCGGAATGCGGATCGGCTCCCGGCCGACCCGCCGCGGCGGCCCCGGCGCCGGCGCCGGGCTGGCAGACCTGCGGGCCATCCCGTGGGTCTTCGCGTGGGCGCAGACCCGGGTGAACCTGCCCGGCTGGTTCGGCCTCGGCACCGGCCTGGCGGCGGCCGCAGGCCGAGAAGGCGGGCTGCGGGAGTTGCGCGGCGCCTACCAGGCGTGGCCGCTGCTCGCCGTCCTGCTGGACAACGCCGAGATGAGCCTGGCCAAGACGGACCGCCGGATCGCCGCGCGCTACCTCGCGCTGGGCGGCCGCGATGATCTCACCGCGGTTGTCCTGGACGAGTACGACCTGACCATGCGACTCGTGCTGGCCGTGACCGGGCACCACCGGCTGCTCGCGGACCGGCCGGTGCTGTCCAGAGCGGTCGCGCTGCGGGATCCGTATGTGGACGCGCTCTCGCACCTGCAGTTGCGCGCGCTTACCGCGCTGCGCGGCGGCGCCGCGCAGCGGGAGCGGCTGGAGCGGTTGCTGCTGCTCACGGTGAACGGCGTCGCGGCCGGCCTGCAGAACACCGGCTGACCCGGCCGGGCCAGCCGGGCCCAACCGGGCGCAACCGGGGCGCAAGGTGCGCAATCCGCGTTTCGGTCACCCTGCCAGGTAACCGCACCCGGGATTCGCCACCCCGGACGGCGGCGCCTGCCAGCACGCGGGCCGGAAGCTTAGGAGGCGATCAGGCGAGGACTGCGCCGGCCCGGTAGGCTGTCCAGCCTCAGCCCGCTTGGGGGGATCGCTCCCGGCTCCGAGTAGTGGGAGATTCACCGATGCGACGGATTCTTTTCGCGACGACCGCCGTAGCCGCCTCAGCCCTGCTCGCCGCCTGCGGCAGCAGCAGCGGGGGCGGCGGCCCGGCGAGCACGTCGCCGTCAGCCAGCGCGACCGCCGCAACCTGCTCGAACGCCGCGATCCAGAAGGACCTCTACACCCGCGGCGTGCTGACTGTCGCGACGGATAATCCGGTGTTCCCGCCGTGGTTCGAGCACAACAACCCGTCGAACGGCAAGGGCTACGAGAGCGCCGTCGCCTACGCGATCGCGGCCCAGCTGGGCTTCAAGAAGTCGCAGCTGCAGTGGGTCAAGGAGCCGTTCACTAGCTCATACGGTCCGGGTCCGAAGCGGTTCGACTTCGACATCAACGAGATTTCGGTCACTCCGCAGCGGGCCACGGCTGTGTCGTTCTCGGCCAGCTACTACGACGTGCAGCAGGCGCTCGTGGCGCTAAAGAACACGCCGATCGTGACGCATCACTCGCCGGCCGATCTGAAGAAGTACCTCTATGGCGATCAGGTCGGGACCACGGGCTTGAGCTTCATCACCGGCAAGATCCAGCCGACAGCCCAGCCTAAGGTGTTCGACACGCTGAGCGAGGCCACGGCCGCGCTGGCTGCGCACCGGATCCAAGTCCTGGTTACTGACACGCCCACCGCGCAGTACATGGCGTCACAGCAGCTCAAGCACGGCGTCTTGGTAGCCCAGTTCCCGACCACAGGCGAGCATTACGGCCTGCTGTTCCACCGCGGCAACTCGCTGGTCAGCTGCGTCAACAAGGCCATAGCGACGCTGAAGGGCAACGGGACGCTGCAGGCGCTGCAGAAGAAGTACCTGGGGATCTACCTCCGCATCCCCACGATCCAGCCCTGACGCGGCAGGATAGCTAGCCGCTCCTAGCATGCATGGACGACAACCAGTCCGGTCCGCCAGTCGACCCCTTCGCCGGGCTGCCCGGTGCCTCGGCCAGGAGTCTCGGCGGTGCCTGGCAGGCACCGGGCTCCTTCGGCACCACCGGGCGCGGGTCGCGGATGCTCGGCGGCACCGGCCGCAGGGCTACCGTCATCTCGACAGTCAGCACTCTGGTCGTGCTGGCGGCGCTGGCAGCGGTGTTCCTGCTGGCGCCCGGCAGCCGGCAGGTTGAGCATGCCTTCTTCAACCCGCAGGACATGTGGCGGTCGTTCGTCGGCAACCCCAGGCAGGGCTACTACTCTGTCGGTGCGGCTATCTGGCTGAACATCAGGATGTTCATCGTCGCCGAGGTGCTCATCCTCGTGCTGGCCCTGGTCATCGCCCTGATCCGGCAGTCCACGCACCCGGCGATGTTCCCGATCCGCATCCTCAGCACGAGCTACGTGGATTTCTTCCGCGGCGTACCGCTGATCCTCGTCATTTTCGCTATCGGACTGGGCATCCCGGCCCTCAGCCTTCCCGTCGTCTCGAGCCAGTCTGATGCGATCTACGGGGTGGCGGCGCTGGTCCTGTCGTACTCCGCCTACGTCTCGGAGGTCTACCGCGCGGGCCTGAACTCGGTGCACCAGAGCCAGGTGGCTGCGGCGCGGTCGCTCGGGCTGTCGCACCGGTCGGCACTGCGCCACGTGATCCTTCCGCAAGCCGTCAGGAACATCATCCCGCCGCTGCTGAACGACTTCATCAGCCTGCAGAAGGACACCGCCCTCGTCGGAATCCTCGGGACCATCGAGGCAAACAAGGCGGCCGACATTTACAGCGAGCAGGTGTTCAACTTCTCCAGCTTCACCGTGGCGGCCATCCTCTTCCTCATCCTCACCATCCCGCTTGCCCGCTTCACCGATCACCTGATCGACCGGGATCGCAGGCGGCGCTTGGCCGGGGCGGCAAGATGAGCGCGGACGGACCCGCCGTAGACGCCCGGCCCGCGCCGGATGAGGGTGCGGCCATCCGTATAGAGGGCCTTCGCAAGTCGTTCGGCACCAACGAGGTCCTCAAGGGGATAGACGTCTCCGTGGCCACGCACGAGGTGATCTGCCTGATCGGCACGTCCGGATCGGGGAAGTCGACCCTGCTGCGGTGCGCGAACCTGCTGGAGCCGATCGACGCCGGGCGGATCAGCCTGTGGGGACGCGAGATCACCGGGCCAGGCGTGGACCAGAACCTCGTCCGCCGGTATATCGGCATCGTCTTCCAGTCGTTCAACCTGTTCCCGCACATGACCGTGCTGCAGAACGTCACGCTCGCGCCGCGGAAGGCACTGGGCATGCCGCGGGCCAGGGCCGAGGAGGAGGCCAGGGCCCTGCTGAGCAGGTTCGGCCTGGACGACAAGGAAGCCGAGTTCCCGGACCGGCTGTCCGGCGGCCAGCAGCAGCGGGTGGCGATCGTGCGGGCGCTCGCGATGCGGCCGCAGATCATGCTGCTTGACGAGGTGACGAGCGCACTGGATCCCGAGCTCGTCGCGGAGGTACTCGATGTCATCCGCGAGCTCGCCGCCGCGGGCATGACCATGGTGATCGCCACCCACGAGATGGGATTCGCCCGCGACATCGCGCACCGGGTCTGCTTCCTGGAGGAAGGGCGCATCATCGAGGACGCGCCGCCCGCCGAGCTCTTCACCGAGCCGAAGGATGAGCGGACGCAGCGCTTCCTGCGCCGGATCATCGCAGCCGGCCGCCTCTGACCAGGCCAGGCTGGACTACTTTCCGGCTGGGCTATTTTCCGGCCGCCGCGTAGGCGACGGCCACCTCGGCTGCCAGGGCGGCGTTGTCGGCGATCAGCTGCCGGTTGACCTCGGCACTGCGGCCGTCGCTCAGCTCTGAAACGAGAGCCAGCACGGCCGGAGTCACCGCCTGCCCGGTCACCCCGGCGCTGCGCACCTGCTCGACCGCGCTGGCGATGAGCGGCTCGATGTCCAGGCCCGCGCCCGGCGGCCTGGTCAGCAGCAGCCCGCGGCCCGGATTCAGCTCCCAGTGACAGGCGGCGATCCTGGCGGTTTCCGGCGCGCTTGACGCCGCCGATACGGCCGGCCCTGGCTCGGCACTGTAGAAGGCGGGCATGGTGGCGGTCTGCCAGCCAAGCACCGGCACGCCGAGCGTCTCAAGCAGCTCGGCCGTCGCCGGGACGTCGAGGATCGACTTCACGCCCGAGGAGACCACGACCGCCTGGGTGTGCGCGATCTGCAGCAGGTCGCCGGAGATATCGAGGTAGTCCGCGTAGCCACGGTGCACGCCGCCGATCCCGCCGGTGCCGAGGAACCTGATG
>Ga0070698_100001491_pt1 | contig 25994 bp, 24 predicted proteins | sample KBSK1502metaG_FD_65477 | JGI IMG/M metagenome (GOLD analysis project Ga0070698, IMG submission 65477) | Corn, switchgrass and miscanthus rhizosphere microbial communities from Kellogg Biological Station, Michigan, USA - KBS K1-50-2 metaG | ecosystem: Host-associated > Plants > Roots >... | reverse complement strand
CGATCTAGTGCTGCGCTGCGCGTATGTCGTGCTCGTGCCGCTGCTACTCGGCGTGTTGGCGCAGCTGATGCCGGTGGCGGGAATCGTCGTGGCGAGTGTCGTCGCGAGCGCGGTGGGCGCGCTGGCGAGCAACGATCGGCCCTACAAGCGCATGATCGTGATCGCGATCGTGCTCCTGCTGGTGACGGGTCTCGTCGAGTATTTTCGCAAGTGGTCGCCGCTGCCGTTCGGAGCCTTCATCGGCACGTGCATGACGACGTTCGCGCTGCAGCTCATCGCGGCGCTCGCGATCGCGCTGCCTGTCGTGACGACGCTGCGCCGCGTCTCGGCGAAGCTCGTCGTCGCGCTGCTCGCGTTGTGCGCGGCAAGTATCGTCGGAGGTGTGCTCGTTCACGTGAACAGCGATGCCGTCGCATTCGATGTCCGCTCGCGGATCGAGGCGCGCCTTCAATACGACAAGAAGAAGTCGTTCCAGGCGTACACCGAAGGCCTCAACGCCGCGTACCTGTCGCTGCGCGACCATCCGGGCGATCTCGATCGCGCACTCGACGCGGCGCAAACCGCGACGGAAGTCTTTTACCGCCACGACGAAGCGCGTGCGCTGCGACTATGGAGCGGCGACGGCATCCTCATGCTCTACGCGCGCCGCACGGGCGGCAACTACCTGTGGCTCGCGCGTAACGACAAGCGCCTGTTGACCGAGCGCGAGCAATTACCCGACGCCGCACGCGCGCTGGTCGCGAAGTAGGGCCCCGAGCACCCCGAGCGCCGTCCGACGGTCGGGTTCACAGGGACCGTGTGCGCCATGAGATCGCACCACCACCGTCGAGGCTATGTGTATTTTACGTTGACAACTTGTTTCGCGCGTTTATAAACTATGCCCAATCATGTCGATGATGAACTCGCAGTTGGAGCTCGGGCTTTCGGAAACGCGACAGCCCCCACGTGGCGGCTACCGTGAAGGCGCCGGCCGCAAGCGAACGCTGCCTGGCAAGCCGCGCGTGAAGCATCGGGTGCGGCCACCGATGGGCGACCGCTTCGCAGCCCACGTGACCACGCGGATGCGTCCGGAGATCGCGCGACTACGAGGCTGGGATATCGGGCGCGTTGTGCGCCGCGCGTTCGTTTACGGCTGCCGGTTCGGCACCACCGTCGACGGCGATCGCATCCTCGAGTTCCGCATCTGCCAGTTCTCGATCCAGGGCAACCACATCCACATGATCTGCGAGGCAACCGATAACACGGCGCTCGCGCGCGGCGTGCAAGCCTGGGCCGTGCGCGTCGCTCGCGGGCTTAACGCCTTTCTCGAGCGCGAGGGCAGCGTGTTCGCGGATCGGTATCACCTCGAGGTCCTGCGAAATCCAACGCAGACACGAAATGCGCTGTGCTACGTGCTGCAGAACGCGCTCCATCATGGCGAGCGGTTGCAACCGCGCTACAACGGCATCGATCCGTTCTCGTCCGCATGGTGGTTCGATGGCTGGCTCGATCACTCGTGGCGCGAAGGAATGTCGGCTCCGGAGGATCGCAGCGTCGCCGAGCCGCAGACATGGCTGCTGCGCGTCGGATGGCGGCGAGCGAAACGCGGTCTTATTTCGATCAAGGAGATTCCCGCCACGCGGCGCCACTAGATTTCAGCAACGAGGGTTAAACGCGCTCGGCGCCCGAACGCAGAGCCCTGTGCGTCCTGACGGGCTGAGGACAACTGCCGCGCATCGCGAGACGAGACGAACCACCGCGTGACGCTAGGCAGTACCGCGCCCATCGCGCCGAATTCGCGGTCCTCCACAGGCCGCACAGGCGCACAGGGCCCGCCGCTACTAAGAGGAGTTTTATTTTCGGAGGAGGAAGAGAACGTGCGCGATTATCTCGTCGAAGGACGCGACACGCCTCGAAGGACGCGACTCGCCGCCGCGGACTTGTGCCTATTGATCGGCATGTCTTCGAGGTCAACGGCGTCGCGGTTGACGCGCCCGAGGGAACGAGCGAGTTATAGCTTCGGCTTTGCCTTGATGACGACCTGGTTGTCTTTGACGACGACCGAGAAGTCGACACCCTGCGCCTTGTACTGCTCCATGATCTTCGGCGCGGTCTGCTGGATCGTCTTGAGCAGCTTCTCGCGACTGCCCGCCTCGACCTTCTCGCCGACCATCTCCTTCGCCTTGACGTACTTCGCGTGGAGCGCGTTGATGTCGGCCTCGGTCATGCCCGGCACCGACTGCTTGGGAATCGGTTGCGTGCGCGGGATCTGCTGCGTGACCTGCGTGACGGGCTTGTCCATCTTCGGAATCGCTTGCGTGCCCATCTTTGGAATCGCCTGCGTGCCCATTTTCGGAATCGCCTGGGTGGCGGGCTTGTCGGGACGCGGGATCGCTTGCGTCGTCGCCGATTCGACACGCGGAATCGCTTGCGTCTCCTGACGCGCGAACGGTCCCGCCATCGATTCGACAGGAGCTGATCCGGCTGCGGCCGCACTACCCGGGACAATCGGTGTTGGACGCGTGACCTGCGATGGTGGCGGTGGCGGTCGCCCCGGTGTCGTGCCGACGTTCGGGCCGAAGGGACGCGCACCAGCGCCCGCCGGCGCAGCACCTGCGGGAGGTGTCGGTGGCAACGGTTCGGGAACCGCGTCGTCGGTGATCTTCGGAACCGGCCCGGTGCGGAACGTGACGGTCGATGGCGCAGGTTGCTTCGGAATCGCTGTCGTGGACTGCTTCGGAGGCGCAACGCCCATCTGTGTCTTGCTGCCCGGCGGCATCTCGTTTGTCGAAGCACTAGCGCTGATCGGCACGCCGGTCGCGGGCGTTCTGGGAATGGCCATCGTCGGCACGCCGGTGGCGGGGGTCATGGGAGTCGCCGTCGTTGGAACACCTGTCGCTGGCGTTTTCGGGATCGCCATCGTGGGAACGGCTGGCGCCGGTGGCCTGGCACTCGCCGTCGTCGGAACACCTGTCGCTGGCGTTTTCGGGATCGCCATCGTGGGAACGGCCGGCGCAGGCGGCCCGGCACTCGTCGTCGTCGGAACGCCTGTTGCCGGCGTTTTGGGACTCGCCATCGTCTGTGCCGATTTCGACGTCGCGACGGACGGCGTACTCGGCGCTGTTAGGACCGATGATGTCGCGATCGACGGAGACGCGTGCGATGTCGCAGCGGACGGCGACGATGTCGAGGCCGACGGAGACGTCGACGATCTCGACGTCGACGACATGGAGGCCGCAGCCGTCGACGATGTCGGGGCCGACCCAGGCGTCGACGATGTCGCGGCCGGCGGAGACCTCGTCGATGTCGCGGCCGACGGAGACGTCGACGATGTCGCAGCCGATGGAGACGTCGATGTCGCGGCCGACGGAGACCTCAACGATGTCGGGACCGACCCAGGCGTCGACGATGTCGGGACCGACCCAGGCGTCGACGATGTCGGGACCGACCCAGGCGTCGACGATGTCGCGGCCGATGGAGACGTCGACGATGTCGAGGCCGACGGAGACGTCGCGGCCGATGGAGACGTCGACGATGTCGCGGCCGACGACGATGTCGCGGCCGACGGAGATGTCGCGGCCGACGGTGACGTCGACGATGTCGCGGCCGATGAAGACGTAGACGACGTCGCGGCCGACGCAGCCGTCGCACCCGATGAAGATGTCGACGATGATGTCGCCGCCGACGAAGATGTCGACGAGGTCGACGCCGCTGGCGATGGCGTTCGTGCGACTTGCTGCGGCAAGGGAGGCTTTGGGATCGATGTTGTTTGGCCGGGGACCTTTGGAGTCGCCGTTGCAGCCGATGGCATCTTCGGCATCGCCACCGTCGGTGCTTCGCTCGGAACGTGCGGCGTGTGCGGCACGCCTGCAGCGGGCGTGGGGAACTTCGGCAGCACGGTGGTTTGCGCGCCGGTCGTGGATGTTGGCCGCGGTGCAGGCTTCGCGACGGCCGGCACACCGCCGATCGGTGTTGGCGTTTTGCTCGTCGGCACACCGCCCATCGGCGTCGGCGGTTTTACCGTCGGCACACCGCCCATCGGCGTCGGCGGTTTCACCGTCGGCACACCGGCCATTGGCGACGGCGTTCGCGTCGCTGACGACGCCGACATCGCCGGCGTCGGCGGTTTTACCGTCGGCACACCGCCCATCGGCGTAGGTTTCACCTGCGGCACACCGCCCATCGGTGTCGGCGTTCGCGATACCGGCGTCGCCGACGTCCCCGACATCGCCGGCGTCGGCGGCGGCTTCGCAGCAGCTGGCTTCGGCACGGCCTGCGTTGGCAGCGGAGGACGCGTCGGCTTCATCGGCCGCGGGATCGCGCTCGCGATCTTGGCCGGCTGCTGCGGCGCCTCGGCCGCGAGCTGAACGACAGCCGGAACGGGCGCGGGTGCGACCGGCGCGGCGGGCTCCGGCTTCTGCTCATCGACCGACGAGAAGAACGCCTCGAAGTCCATATCCGCGTCGGCCTCGCTGACGAGGTGCGCACCGCTTTGCAAATCGCGCCGCACCTCGACCGACTCGCTGATCACCGCGGCTACATCCTCCTCGGTCTCGGCATCGTCATTGACCTCGTCGTCGAGACCGCGCCGCTTTGCGATCGCGATCGCCGCGTCGCGATCGCGCAGCACCTGCTCGCGCATGCGCTTGGGCATCGCCGCCAAAATCTCTTCGGGGATATCGGCACCCGTGCGCGCGGCCTCGCGCCCGATCTTGGCGAGGTTGCGAACGTACTTTCCGTTTTCGATCTGCCGCAGCGTGCGGCGCCAGTACGAGTTGTACGAGCCGAACTTCTGCTGCAGAGTTGCGAGCCGGTACCGCATTCCGGTGTTGCGAATGTTGATCTGCGTCAAGTCGCGCAGCTTGCGCTCGACATCGCTGTGGATGTACGACGGCGCCTGCTTCTGGATGCCGAGAAAGTACTGCTCGTAGAGCGTCTTGAGCCGGTCGAGGGTCTTATCAACCGTCGAGAGCAGCTCCTCGATCGCTTCGGTTGAAAGGCCTTCTTGACCGGACTTTAACGCCACCTACCCGACAGGATAGCAGCTCTGCTATAGCCTCGGACGCCCGCCCAATGTCGGTCCTGTACTTTCTGTTGCTCGTCGGTGTGCTCGTCGTGATTCACGAGCTCGGGCACTTTGCGGCGGCCAAGCTGTTGGACGTCAAAGTTCTACGGTTTTCCTTTGGCTACGGTCGCCCTCTCGTACGCGCGAAGCTCGGTGAGACCGAGTACCAGGTTGCGATGTTTCCGCTCGGCGGCTACGTGCGCATCCTCGGCATTGAAGGTGAAACGACGAAGGCAGACTCGGGGCGCAGCTTCGCGGGCAGGCCGCTGTGGCAGCGCCTGACGATCGTGCTGGCCGGGCCGGCCGCGAACTTGCTGCTGCCGCTGGTCATCTACTTCGTGTTCTTCGCAGGTCACACGATGCTGCGCGCCGCCGTTGTCGGCGATGTCCTCGACGGTGACGTCGCTGCACGCGCTGGCCTCGAACCGGGCGATCGCGTGCTCGAGATCAACGGCCGCGCCATACGCTACTGGGAAGAGATCGAGCAGGTCGTACAGAGCTCGGCTGGCAAAGAGCTGCAGCTCCGCATCTCGCGCAACGGCAAGACCTTCGAACGCTACGTCACGCCGGTGCAGGAAACGATACGGCAGCGCGATGGTCGCGTGACGACGCAAGGCTGGCTCGGCATCACGCACGCGCCGTTCGTGCCGCTCGTCGGCGTGATCGATGCGCAATCGCCGGCGGCGCGCGCCGGGCTGCGCACCGGCGATTTGATCATCAGCGTCGATGGTCAGCCGGTGCGCAACTGGAGTGACGTCAAGCACCAGTTCGGGCGCATCGCGCGACGGTCGAGCATCGTGTACTTCCGCGGCAGCGAGCTTCCGGGCGTGCCGCAAATCCAGCTGCTATCGCCGGGCTTCGCGGATCTGGTCCCCGAGACGCAGGTCGAACAAACGCTCGAGCACCATACCTATACAGGGCTCGAACACGCCGAGATGTTCGTCGCGCACGTCGATCCGGGATCGCCCGCCGACGGCGCCGGGCTCAAACCCGGCGACCTCGTCATCGCGCTCGATGACAAGCCGGTGAATCACTGGTTCGATCTCGAACAACGACTCCAGGCGGCACCCAGTCAGACGTTCAAGCTCACCTGGCGGCGCGCGAGCGCGAGCGGCGCGCCAGAACAGATGTCGGCCGAGCTCACGCAGGTGCAGCGCAAGGAGGACGACGATTACGGCCACACGGTCACGCGTCTCGTGTTCGGCGCGCGCAACGACGTCGACCGCGGCGTCGGCGCGATGACACCAATCGATGGCCGCTTCGGCTACGCCGCGAGTAAAGCGCTCCAGCGCACCGGCGACACGATCAGCACGATGGTCACCGGCTTCTTTCAGATCGTGAGCGGCGATTCGCCGTCGGATGCGGTCGGCGGTCCGTTGATGCTGTACACGGTGGCCTCGGTTTCGGGCAATCAGGGCTGGGACAGCTTCTTGCTCATGATCGCGCTCATCAGCATCAACCTCGGACTCATCAACTTGCTGCCGATTCCGATGGTCGACGGCGGGCACCTGCTCGTGTTCGCGCTCGAGAGCGCGCGACGCAAACCGCTGTCGGCGAAGACGCGCGTGCGCATCCAATACGCAGGGCTCGTCGTGATCGTGCTGATCTTCATCCTCGCTGCACGCAACGACGTCATTCGCTTCATCTTGTGAAGGTCCTCGGCATCGATACGGCGACTCCGATCGCGAGCGTCGCGATCGTCGACGACAAGACGGTCCTCGCCGAGACGCGCAGCGAGCGCCAGGGCCAGCGCGCGGATCTATTGTTGCTGATCGATGCGGTGTGCGTCGGCGCCGGCGTGGCACCCCTCGAGCTCGATGCGATCGCGATCGGCGCCGGGCCCGGCTCGTTCACGGGGCTGCGCATCGGCATGGCGACGGCAAAGGGCATCGCGTTCGCCGCGAACCGTCCGCTGTGGGCGGTGTCGTCGCTCGCCGCGCTCGCCTACGATCGCCCCGGCCTCGTGCTCGCGATCCTCGATGCACGGCGCGGCGAGATCTACGTCGGCGCGTACCGCGACAACACGCTCGTCGGCACGGAGCGCGTGATGCCGCCGAGCGAGCTGCCCGCGTTCGCAGCCGCGTTCGGCGAACCGATGACGTATGTCGGCGACACGCTCGAGCCCAAAGAAACTCCGAGTGGCGTCGCCGTCGCGATGCTTGCACTTGCCGGTGCGCGCGTCGACGTGCTCGTGCGTGGCGCACCGTCGTACATCCGTCCATCGGAAGCAGAGATCCGCTATCCCGACGGTGTACCGGGCGCGCTGCGGAAGCGATAATGGGAAGCGATGCGGTGGTGGTGGCTCGCGATCGTGCTCGGCGGCTGTAACCAGTTGCTGGGCATCGAGCAGACCGCGCCGATGCCGCCGCCCGATGGACCACCCGACATGTATCTCGGGCCGCTCGATGAAGACGGCGATGGCTATAAAGACAGCGACGACAACTGTCCCGCCGATGTGAATCCCGACCAGACGCTCGATGGCGATGGCGATGGTGTCGGCGATGCGTGCGATCCGCACCCGACAACGCCCGGCGATCGCATTGTCGCGGCCGAAATGTTCAACGGCCCGCAATACACGTGGACGCCTGATTCAACGACGAGCTGGCAGATCGTCAAAGGCAGCTTGCAGGCGAGTCCCGTCACGGTGGGCCTGCTTCGACGCCTGACATTCGCGACGACCGCTGCGCATCCAACACTCCAAATGCAGTTCCACATCGACGGCTACTCGAGGGCAAGCATCAATTCGATCGACGTCGCGGTCACGACGCCGGGCTCGTACATGCACACGCTGATGCGAGGCACATCGATCGGCGAAGACCTGTTCGTGGCCGAGCTCATGGATGGCGGGGCGATTCACGCGTCGATTTCGTTCACGCCGCAGGGCATCCCCGAGGGTTCGACGAACGCATTCGAAATGACGCGCGACCAAGACATCACCTACGCCACACTCGACGGCCGCTCTGGAATTGCCTCTGTTCAAACGTCGGATCCGAACCTCTCGGCTGTGATCGAAGTGCAAGACATGCAGATCTCGATCGCGTATATCGTGCTTTACGCGTCTCCATGAGCCGCACTCGGCAATGAGCGATTGCCGCGCTCCCGATCCGGCGGTATCGTCGAGGTAGAAGGTCATCAGGTTGGAGGACGCTTGAGCACACCTGCGAAGGAATCTTTGCTCGCTGAACTGACTGCTGAACACCGCCGCCTCGACGAATTGCTGCAACAGCTCGAAAAGCGGCGGGCCCTGACCCCGACGGACAGGGCCGAAATTTCCCGGCTCAAGAAACAAAAGCTCCTCACCAAGGATCGCATCACACGCCTGTCATAGTTGGCGTATGCAGCTAACGCCCGAGCTGATCGAGAAGATGCGGGCGATCGGCCTGCGCCTCGATCGTACCGGCACGTTCTGGCACGAAGGCACTGCGGTCACGCACCCGCGATTGCGCCAGGCGCTGCTGCGCTGGCTCGATGTTCGCGAAGATGGTCGCGACATCGTGCGCCTCGATGACAAACGCTACGCGTACGTCGAGATCGAAGATGCGCACCTGCGCGCGAAGTCGGCGCACTGGGACGGCGATCGCTGCCTCGTCTTGTGGGACGACGACCAGGAAGAGGAGCTCGACTACGCATCGCTGCGGCAGGCTGAAGACAACGCGTTCTACGCGCGCGTGCACGGCAGGTTGCGCGGCCGCATCGCGGGCCCCGCGCACCACGCGGTTGCCGAACGGATCGTCGAGACAGATGGGGGGTTCGCGCTGGCAGCCTCCGGCACGCAGTGGCCGATCGCGAACGCGGCCTGATGCTTGCTGTGGCTCGTTAGCATGCGAGCCACCACGACGAATCTTCTGGTGTTGACGATCGCGGCCTGCGCAAACAACGCGGATCCGGCGATCCCGTACGATGAAGTTGCGCAGACGCTCGCCTCCGACGTCGCGACGCCGGCCGGTGGCGACGTCACCGCACTCGCCGATGCCGTCGTGATCGCCCACGGTGGGATGCCGGCGGGCTTCACGACGACTTCGCTCGGCATCGTCTCGGGGACGCACGACGACGGCATCTGCTACATGTACAAGGTCATCTGTTACGGCAGCGACGAAAAGCTGCTCGCGACGTGCGGCGAAACCACAACGCGGGCGATCGCGATCACGGTCTGGGCTGCACCCGGGATGCGCCACGAGGGCCTGTGGACGCTGCGCGGCATCGATACGCACCAGTCGTGGGCAACCGGCACGACGTGGAGCCTCTACGAGAGCGTGCTCGCGAACAAGGAGGCGACGGTGCTGCTCGATCTCGATAGGCTCGTCGTGATCGGCGGCACGATGACCGCGAACATCGAGATCGATGATGTGCGGCTCACTGCCGATATCGTCTTCGAGCGCATCGACCGCGCGCGCATCCAGATCGACGACCGCGGTTACTGGCTCGACCCCACGACGGGCGACTTCTCGATCGCGACCCAGCTGTATTAGCTCTGCTCTTTGATCACCGCGACGATCTCGTCATCGGTGAGCACGCGATTGCCGCGCTTGGCCGCGCCGAGCACCGCGGCGACGAGCTCCTTCGTCGGCTCGTAGCCACGCTTCTTCAGCCAGTAGACGACGTTCGATTCGCCGGAGTAGTGGCCGACTTCGATCTGCTGCTCTTTGCCGAACATGCCGGCTGGGACGCCCGAGTAGATGCGATCGGCGAGCCACTCGTGGCCCTTCTTCTCGGCTTTGATGATCGCCGCGGCGTGCACGCCGGTTGCGGTGCGGAATGCATCCGTGCCGACGAGCGGGTATTGCGGATGAATCGGCACGCGCGTCGCTTGTGACACCGTCTTGCACCACAGCACGAGCTTCGTGAGGTCGTGATTTGGCAGCTCGCCGAGCAGCTTCAAGTTGAGCAGGATCTGATCGAGCGCCGCATTGCCGACGCGCTCGCCGATGCCCAGCGCCGTGCCGTGAATGCGATCGGCGCCGAATTCGATCGCGAAGATCGAATTGACGACGCCGAGCCCGCGATCGTTGTGACCATGCCAATCGATGCCGACATCGCTGCGGCCGAGGCCGTCGAGCACGTTGCGCGTGAACTTCAATAGATTGCGAATGCCGTCGGGCGTTGCGTGACCGACGGTGTCGCAAACGATCAGCCGCGATGCGCCGTGCTCGACGGCGTTCGTGAACAGCTTCGTCAACACGTCGGGGCGAGAGCGCGTGGTGTCTTCAGTGACGTACGCGACAGGCAGACCGTATTTGCGCGATAGATCGATCGCATCAGCGGAGAGCTTCATCATCCGCGCGAGGTCCCAATCTTCGGCGTATTGCCGGATCGGCGAGCTGCCGATGAAGCACAAGACTTCGATCTCGATGCCGACGGCCTGCGAGATATCGATGATCGCCTGGACATCATTCTGATGCGTGCGCGCGGCACACGACGCCTTCACCTTCAGCTTGCCATCGCGAATGTGCTGCGCGATCGTCGTGACGTCTTCGATCGCGCGCCTGCCGGCGCCCGGCAGCCCGATATCCATCGTGTCGATGCCGAGGTCGTTCGCGAGCTCGACGATGCGCAGCTTGTCACCGATCGATGGATCGACGACGGAAGGCGACTGGATCCCATCGCGCAGCGTTTCGTCGAGGAATTGAATCCTGCGCTTGGGCGATAGCGCCGCCACCTTCTCGACGGAGTTCCAATCGTAGATCAGCTCGGAGTCATCCATGGTCGCCTCACATCACGGTATGCAGGATCAACATCAACACGACGGTCACGCCGATCACGATCGCCAGCATCAAGAACCAGCCGAGCACGAGCGCCGCGCCGGCGAGACCGATGCCGACCAGCCACAGTGCGTGGCCGCGCTCGCGTCGCCATAGCGAGACGAACGATGCGATCGCGGTGACCGCAAACGCCGGGACACTGATGCGCCAGTCGGGCGTCGCCCAGATCTCGCGTTGCGATACCGCAACGACGATGAACGCGAGCGTGCCGAGCACGAGCGCCGCGATCGCGGCCGGGCGCTTGGCGAGCCATTGGCCGCGCGATGTCGGCACATCTCGCAGATGCTCGGGCTTGGTCAGAGGACGCTCGGCCACCGACGATATATAGCGCAATGTGGCGTCAGCCGATCGACAACCCGAGCTGGCGGCGCAGGTTGACGTGTGCCGCGCCGTACGTGAACTCGATGAGATCGCGCTCCAGATCGCCCATTTCACGCGCTCCGGCAAACGCCGCAGGCACGTCGGCGCAGAGGAGCAGGCCCGTGCGGTCGGCCGTGCGCGCCAGCGAGCGCGCCCACAGCGACAGGTTGAGGCCGCCGCCGGTGCGCGAGAGCAGCCGCAATGCCGCGGCGCGGGCCTGCGCGCGAGCGGGCGGCGGCAACGCGGCGACCGCCTGCTCGGCGGGAATCGCGAGCGGATCATCGATCCCGATCTCGTTGTTCGCGGCTTCGCGCACGACGGCCAGCACGACGGCCTTGAGCACGCGCCCGGGCCGCGACGCACCGACAGCGCGACCCGGCCACAAAAACGTCATCGCGCGTGCGAGGCGAAACACGAGGTCGGGGCGCTCGGGCTCCGTCAGCGCTTCGTCGCCCGCAGCGAGCACCGGCGGATCGCACGCGACGACGTGAATCTGCGAGCCAAGCTCGCTGCGCGCGTAGACCGGCGTCTCGATGCCGACGCCAAGCGTGACGGCAAGCTGCTTGCGCACGCGCGCGAACGCGGCCGGGAGATCGGAATCGTTGACGCGCTGGCTCGCGTCGAGATCGCTCTCGGCGAGCTTCATCGGCGCCATGACGTGCACCGCCGGCGCGAGGATCTCGAGCAAGCGACCGAGCTCGGCGCCATCATCTTTGTGGCGGAGCAACGCCCACTGCTCCTGCGTCAGCGGCGGCTTCGGCAGCGCGATCTTGCGCATGCGGTGCTCTTCATAGAGCGCGCCCATGCGTTCGTCGGCCGTGCCGAGCGCGACCATCGTCGAGGCGGCGAGGAACGCCGCGTCGCTGTGGCCGGCGGCGGCGGTGCTGTTGACGAGCGCTGCGCCCGTGCTCGCGTCGCCGAGCGCTTCGCGCCAACCGGCGCGCGGCGGATCGTGCGTGATGCGGCGATGCGGATCGGCGCGCGTGCCGAGCGCGATCACGTCGGGATGATTCGGCGCGAGCTTGCGCGCATTCGCGATCGCAGCCGCAGCGCCAGTGCGATTGTCGAGATGCTCGAGGTAGAGGCGCGCGAGGCGTACCCACGCCGTCGTCTCGACGGGCCCGCCTTTGCCGCGCAACCGAAACAGCAGACGCTTGAGCACGCGCTCGAGCCGGCGCAGCTCGCCGCGCGCGACGAGCAAGCTCTCGAGCGTCGACAGCGCCTCGAGCCGGCCGGGATCGAGATCGAGCGCGCGCTCGAGGTGAAACACGGCACCGGCGTCGTCGACGCGCAGCGCCGCATCGATGCGGCCTTTGTAATCGTGTGCCGCCGGATGATCGGGATCGATCGACAGCGCCTGGTTGAGATGACCGCGCGCCGCATCCGCCGCCGCGGGCTTGCCTTCGCCGGCATTCCACGAGGCCCAGCCGAGCGCCGCGTGGTAATCAGCCTCGCCGGGCGAGCGCGCGATCACGGTCTTGAGCTGACCGATCGCCTGATCCCACTGCTGGCGCGCCATCATCTCTTCCGCTTTGCGGAAGTTGAGCTCGGTGTCGATTGCCGGCGGGCCTTCGACAAGCTCGCCACCTGCGAGCTCCCGATCGTAAGCGGCGCGGCGAGCGTTATCCGACAGCGTCGCGCGCGCTGCCGTATACGACGCCATGATCGCCTCGAGCTTCTGGCGATCCTGCACGGTCGAGATGCCCTCGGTCTTGCGCTGCAGCAGCGCCACCTTGATCTGATAGCCCGCTTCGACGTCATCGCGATCGCAATCGCGATCGATCAGCAGCACGGCGTAATGATCCGCACCTTGCAGGCGCTGATGCTCGGCGATCAGCGCCTGGCGCGCTGCGATTGCCTTCTCGCGCGATAAATGCGCGTGCTGGAGCGCCTCGGTCGACACCACGCCGGAGTCCTCGAAGTGCACGACCTCGATGACGTCGATGTCGAGCGGCGCCTCGCCTTCGTTCTTGTGCTGCTCGGTGACGACGGAGATTTCTTCGTCGAACAGCAGGTTGTAGAGCTCGTCTTCTTCGTCGGGCTCATCGTCTTTGACGGGCGCGACGCCGGGAATCGTGTGCTTCGCTTCGGGCACGCTGCCCTTCGCCGCGATCGCATCGCACATCAGCATCGCGTCGACCGCGATGCGCGCCTGCATGCGATCGCCTGTCAGCTTTTCGATCTCGCTCATCTGGCCGCCGGCGCCGAGCACGGCGAGCGGGCGCTCGCCGAAGTTCTTGCGCAGCTCGCCGCGCAGCCGCTTGCCGCGCTCGGTGAGCTCGAAGTCGAGGCCCTCGAGGCGCGAGAGCCGGCCGAGGTCAAACGTCGCGGTCTCGCGAAGCCCGCCCAGCACGACATCGATCATGCGCAGCTGCATGCCAGCGACGGGCTCGTGGCCTTCTTCGAAGCGCCATGCGCCCTGCGGCCAGCGCAGCGCCTGCACGAGCTTATGGCGCGCTTGCCTGCCGAGCTGATCGATCAGCTGCTCGACGGTGAGTGCCTGCAACGCGACGAGTGCCTCGCCGAGCTTGCCGCCGAGCTGCGTCACACGCTGCACGGCCTCGCGATGTTGGTCCTCGGTGATCACCCCGCTCGTGACGAGGAAGTTGCCGAGCGTTTCGTCGCGTGGCGTCGATGCGGTGCTGACCGGATTGCCGTTGACGAGATCGATGACCTTGACGATCTTGCCGCGTCGTAACGTCAGCCGGCCGGTGACGATGTCCTCGTGGAGATCGAGCAACACCGCCGGCAGCGGCCGCATTGCCAGCTCCCCCGATCGCAACTGCATCGAGTCACCATAGTAACCTACTCGGCGACGTGACAGGCGGCGCGGCTGCCGTTGGAGAGCACGCGCAGCTTGGGAATTTCCTGGAAGCAAGCATCCGGTTTGTTTTTGACCGGACACCGCGGATGAAATGCGCAACCTGGAGGCGGCTTGAGTGGGCTCGGCACATCTCCCTGCAAGATGATGCGCTCCCGCTTCGTCCCGGGCTCGATGCGCGGCACCGCCGACAGCAGCGCCTGCGTGTAGGGGTGCTTCGGCTCGCGGTACAGCATCTTGGCATCGGCGAGCTCGACGATCCGCCCCAGATACATCACCGCTACCCGATCGCAGATGTGCTGCACGATCTTGAGATCGTGCGAGATGAACAGGTAGGTGAGCTGCTCCGCGTGTTGCAGGTCCTGGAGCAGGTTAACGATCTGCGCCTGGATCGAGACGTCGAGCGCGCTGATCGGCTCGTCGCACACGATGAAGCGCGGCCGGACCGCGAGAGCGCGCGCGATGCCGATGCGCTGACGCTGCCCGCCGGAGAACTCGTGTGGGTAACGACCCGCGGCTTCGGCGCGCAGGCCCACCTTCGCGAGCAGCTCCTCGACGCGCGCGACGCGTTCGGCCTTCGTCTTGACGAGGTGATGGATGACGAGCGGCTCCGCGATCGTCGCGCCGATCGTCATGCGCGGATTGAGCGATGCGTACGGGTCCTGAAAAATCATCTGCATCTTGCGCCGCAGCGGGCGCAGCTCGCGCTGATGCAGGTGCGTGAGATCGACGCCATCGAAGACGATCGTGCCGGCGCTCGGCTTGTAGAGGCGCAGCAGCGTGCGGCCGAGTGTCGATTTGCCGCAGCCGGATTCGCCGACGAGGCCGAGCGTCTCGCCTTGCGCGATCTCGAGATCGACTTCGGTCACCGCGCGCACGCTCGTGCTCATCCGGCTGACGGCACGCCACACGCGCATTTGCGGCGCGACCCGCGCGCCGTTCTTCGCCCACGCAACTTTCGTCGGAAAGTGCATCGACACGCCGCGCGCGGCCATCAGCGGCTCGCTCACGCCGCCTCCTTCGCATCGAGCGGAAAGTGACAGCGCACGCGCGAGCGACCGAGCTGCACGAGCGCCGGCTCTTCCTTGCGACACAGCTCCTGCGCGGCAGGGCATCGATCGACGAACTTGCAGCCCTTCGGCAGCTCCCACAGCGACGGCACCATGCCTTTGATCTCTTGCAAGCGCTCTTGCGCGGTGCCGTACGTCGGCACGCTCGCGAGCAGGCCGGCCGTATAGTGATGGCGCGGCGACGCGAACAGCGTCTCCGTATCGGCGCGCTCGACGACGCGCCCCGCGTACATGACGACGACTTCGTCGCACGTCTCGGCGACGACACCGAGGTCGTGCGTGATGAGCAAGATGCTCATGCCGAGCTCGCGCTGCAGCGACTTGAGCAGCTCGAGGATCTGCGCCTGGATCGTAACGTCGAGCGCTGTCGTCGGCTCATCGGCGATCAGCAGATCGGGTTTGCATGCGAGCGCCATCGCGATCATCACGCGCTGGCGCATGCCGCCCGAGAGCTGGAACGGATACGCATCGACGCGCTCTTCAGGCGACGGAATTCCGACGAGCCGGAACATCTCGATCGCGATTCGCCGCGCATCTGCCTTCGACTTGCCCTGATGGAGGCGAACCGCTTCGCCCACCTGATCGCCGACCGTGTGTACGGGATTGAGCGACGTCATCGGCTCTTGAAAGATCATCGCGATGCGGTTGCCGCGAATTGCGCGCATTTCCTGCGCGGGCAGCGTGAGGAGATCTCTGCCTGCATACGTGACGCGACCGCCGGTGATCTGCCCCGGCGGCGCGATGAGGCGCATGATCGAGAGCGCGGTTACCGACTTGCCGCAGCCGGACTCGCCGACGACACCGAGCGTGGCGCGGTCGGGAATCTCGAACGACACGCCATCGACGGCACGCACCAACCCGCGGTCGGTGTGAAACTCCGTGACCAGGTCACGGATCTCGAGCACGGGCTCGGTCATCGCTTCGCGCACAACGTAGCAGACTGCGATAATGGTGGGGTATCGCGCGTCTACAGACGTTTCGCATGCGGCGCTGCGGTATGATCGAAAGGTTGTGACTAGGGTGCGTCCTGTTATCGTGGTGGGCATCACCGTCGCGGCGTACTTCGTCGCGTTCGCGGTGCTGCAACCGATCGTCGGCGACGCGGTGTTCGCACTGTGCGTGATCCCGATCGTCGTCGCCGCGTGGACGTTCGGATTCGTGCGCGGCTTACTCACGACGGCCGTTCTCATCGCGATCACTCTCGCGCTGATGCAAACGGTCGGAGGCCAGCACGGCTTTCGGCCGTCACAGATCCCGCGCATCCTCGTGGGCCTCGCACTCGGCATCGCGGCCGGCGTTGCCGGTGACATGACGCGCCGGCAACACCTGCTGCTCATGGAGAACGCGCGCATCGCCGCCGAGCTCCGCGCGAGCCAGCAAGGGCTCGAGCGCGCCGTGGAGGAGCGAACCGCCGAGCTCGTGCGCGCGCACGCGACGCTGACGGCCGAGATGGCCGCGCGCCGCGAGGCCGAAGCGCGCGCTGCAACCGCGGATCGCATGGCGGTCGTCGGCATGCTCACCGCGGGCATCGGCCACGAGATCAACAACCCGCTCGCCGTCATTGTCGCGAATCTCGACTTCATCACCGAGTCGATCGAGGGCGAAGAAGACCGGCGCCTCGCCGAAGCCGTCGACGATGCACTCTCCGCCGCACTGCGCGCGGCCGAGATCGTCCAGCACATGCGCGTGTTCATCCAGTCGAGCGCGACGACCGAGGCCGCCGACGTCAAACGCGTCATAGATTCGACGCTTCGCATGGTCGCGAACGAGGTCCGTCATCGCGCGAAGCTCGAGCTCGATGTCGAAGAAACGCCGCGCGTGCAACTCGCGACCGCGCAGCTCGGTCAGGTCTTGCTCAACCTGCTCGTCAACGCGACGCAGGCGCTGCCGCTCGGCTCGGCGCGCGAGAACACGATCCACGTCAAGGCCCACGCACTCGACACGACGAAGGTGCGCATCGAGGTCAGTGACACAGGCCACGGCATCCCGCCCGATGTCGTAACGCGCATCTTCGATCCATTCTTCACGACGAAGCCCATCGGCCAGGGCACCGGCCTAGGCCTCTGGGTGTGTCATCAGATCGTTACCGCAGCGGAAGGCACGATCACCGTCGAGTCGGAGCCGGGCACCGGCACGACGTTTCGCATCGAGCTCCCCGTCGCGACGGACTTCGTCGAAGAAGAAGCGATGATCGGCGAGCTGCCGCTGTTGCGACGCATCCGCATGCTCGTCATCGACGACGATCCTGCCGTCGGTCGTTCGATCCAGCGCCTGATCGGCGATCGCCACGACACCATTGTGCTCGATAGCGCGCCGCGCGCGCTCGCCGAGCTCGAGGCCGGCCGCGAATTCGATGTGATCCTCTGCGATCTGATGATGCCGACGATGAACGGCATGGAGTTCTTTGCGCGGTTGCAGGTCGTCGCGCCGCAGTACGCGACTCGCGTGATCTTCATGACGGGCGGCGCGTTCAGTCCGCAGACGCACGACTTCATCCATCACCCGAGCCGGCATCTCATCGAGAAACCGTTCGCCGCGGCGAAGCTCGAGTCGGTCATCCGCGAAGTCATCGAGCCAGCACGGCACAACTGAGATGCGCGTGATCGTCTCGTTGCAGGAAGCGAGCGCGTCGAGTGTCGTGACGTTCGTCAAAGGACATCCGCCAACAGTGGTGGTCACGGCAAGCCGCGCGCGCTTCGAAGCGCCGCTCGCCGTGCGCGGCACCGGCCGCACGTGTCTGCATGCTATCTCGATGCTGTTCTTCGACGCGGCGGGCGCTCTCGTGCATCGCGCCGAAATCTCTCCCGGCCGCGATTTATTGAACGGCATGTCTGGAACCGGCTTCTTTGCGGTGGTGGAAGCGAACGCAGCGCTGCCGAAGGGCGTTGCGAAGTCCCTGCGCGTGCTCGAGCTTCACGAGCGCATCGAGCAAGTGCAGCCGCTGTCGCTCGCGTGGCAATTTCCGGTGACGCATGCGCCCGAGCGCGGCGCGTGGTCGCTCGAATCGCCTCGCAACGTCCATGCGCGTGGCCCAAAGTTCCTCGAGCTCACCGTCAGCGCCATCGATGATGGGCTCGAAGCGCGCGTCGCGTTCGCCGCAGCTGCGCCGGGATGGCGTTACGCGCCGTACGAGCTCGCGCTGCTCGCTACCACCAGCGACGGTGCCGAGCTCGAAGCCGCGAGCGCCGCCGTGATCCCCGGCGAAACGAGCGCCGTCGTGCTGCCGCTTCCCGCGCAGACCCGTGCACGCGTCGGTATGTTTGATCTTCGCCTCGGCGGTACGAGGCATCACGACGGCATGTTCGCGCGGTTCGACCTGACGGCGATGTAGCCGCGATATTTTCTGGCCTCCGAAAACGAAAACGGCGCCAGGTGGCGCCGCTTGTTCACTCACGCTGTGGTGGATTAGTGACGCGGCCGAGGCGGCGGTGCGTCGGATCCCGACGAACGCGGCGGCTCGCTACGCGCAGGCGGAGGCGATGGCGGCGCCGAACGCGGCGGCTCGGAGCGGCTCGGAGGCGGCGCCGGCGGTTGCGCGCGCGGAGGCTCGGCACGCGACGGCGGAGGCGCAGGCGGTTGCGCGCGCGGAGGCTCGGCACGCGGCGGCTCGGGCCTCGAGGGCGCGCCGGGACCCGGCGGTTGCGCGCGCGGCGGTTCACTGCGCGGCGGTGGCGGAGCCGGCGGCTGTGCGCGCGGCGGATCGACACGACCCGGCGGTGGCGCCGGCGGCTGGCCACGCGGCGGATCGACGCGACCCGGCGGCGGCGCCGGCGGATTGCCACGCGGCGGATCGACGCGACCCGGTGGAGGCCCCGGCGGATTGCCACGCGGCGGATCGTAATGACCCGGCGGTGGCGCCGGTGGATTGCCACGCGGCGGATCGACGCGACCCGGTGGAGGCCCCGGCGGATTGCCACGCGGCGGATCGTAATGACCCGGCGGCGGCGCCGGTGGATTGCCGCGCGGCGGATCGTAATGACCCGGCGGCGGCACCGGCGGATTGCCGTTCGGCGGCCGCGTGTGGCCCGGCGGAACCGCGGGCGGTTGACCCGCAGGAGGCCGCGTGTGACCCGGCGGCAGCGTCGAGACACCACCACCCGGCGGTGGTGGATTGTTGTGATAGCCCGGCGGTGGCACGTAGCTCGGCGGCCGACCATCGCGATGATCGCGCATCGTCCACGTGGTCGGAACGCGATCGCGCGTGCTCCAGTAGCCCGGCACGTAGACGTACGAACCGCCGACGTAGTCGTAGTACGGCTGGATGTACACGTAGCCTTCTTGGCCGCGCTCCCAGCGACCGCTGATCCAGACCCACTCGTAGCCGTTCCAGTGCCAGTAGCCGTCGATCCAGTAGTAGCCGTAGCCAGGCGACGACGTCATCGTCTCGTAGAGCGGCTGCGGAGGCATGCTCGATACGTAATAGGGTGTCGGCGTACCGACAGTGACACTCGCGCCGACGTTGGAGCTGTAGCCGTACCCGTAACCAGCATTCACGGGACGCGTCTCGCGAACGACACAGGCCTGCAACGCAAAGGTGAGTAAAGCACCACCAAGAAACTGGGAAACGCGTCGCAAACTCATGTCGTGCCTCCTAAATGGTTGGACGGCAATCACAACCAGTCATTCAGTCTAGTTGACGGCAGGATTGGCCACAAGTACACAGAAACCCGATGAAAAACCCGCGGTCCGGAAGCAACCGCGACCGAGGTAGTTTGCAAGAGCAATACCGGAGCATGAAGTGGCACTCGCGCTAGGCACAAGGCGTTCGACGATCGCAGCAGTCGCGAGCGCACTCGCGGCAATGGCACTCGCTGCCGCCGTTGCGGGACGAAGTTGCCAAGTGCACCGGCCGGGACCCGAGATGACGGTGCGCGATCTGCTGCAAGCGGCTCGCGCAAACGATCGCGATTTGATCTTCGAATTGCTCACGCCGGCGACGCGCGCGCGTCTCGATGCCGAAGCAAAACGCGCGACCGATCTCGTCGGTGCGGCCGTTCGCTATCAGGCAAAAGATATGATCTCGATCAACGCGAATGCAGATGTGCCCGCGCCGACCGATATCACGGTGATCGAGCAGCGCGGCGATCGCGCGGTTGTCGAGATCGTATCGGCAGCGGGCCGCTCGCGCTTACAGCTATTCGAGATCGGCGGGCGATGGCGCGTCGATCTTTCACAGTGACGATCGACACGCACGAGTGTGATCGCATCGCAGAGCTCTGCTATCACCGCGGTGATGACACGAGTGTGGCTTGGAATGATGTTGATCGCGGCGGCGTGCAGCGGCGCGAACAAAGGCAAGGGGCAACCCGCGAACACGCCGACGGTGCAAGACGTCGTCGCGCGATTCGGCAAATCGAGCGCGGCACTCACCGCATTTCGCGGTGACGCGACGATGGACTATTGGCTGTCGGGCCAACGCGCGAAGGGCGAGGTCCTCGTGATGGGCAAGGTCGGCCGCTTCGTGCGCTTCGCGGCGCTTTCGCCGGCGGGCGGCAGCACGCTCGCAGAGATGGCGTGCGACGGCACGAACTTCGTGTACGTCGATTATCAGAACAACTGTCAGCTCAGCGGACCGTGCGATGCGAAATCGGTCGCCGTGTTCTTCAACATCGAGCTCGAGCCCGATGACTTCTTGCACCTCGCACTCGGCACACCGCCGCTGATCGCGAACCCAACCGGCAAGGTCACGTGGGACGGCAGCAAAGGCGCGTGGAACGTCGAGCTCGCCGGCAACGGTGAAACGCAGAAGCTGTCGATCACGAAGGACTGGGATGTCGTGAGCAGCGAGCTCAACGGCAGCGATGGCAAGCAGCGGTGGTCCGTGTCGAACACCGATTTCAAGCAGGTCCAAGGCAGTGGCGAGTATCGCGTACCGAACAAGTCGCGCTTCAAGTCGCCCGCGAATAGTCAGGATCTGCTCGTCGAGTGGAACCAGCTCGAAGTGAACGCGCAGTTGCCGCCGAATGGATTTTCGCTCACCGCACCGAAGGGGCTCGCGACCTGCGGCCAGCAAGCACCGGCGAAACCAGCACCGGCGAAGACAGCACCGACGAAACCAAAGCCGTAGCTAGATCCCGTCGATGATCTCTTTGCGCTTGCGCTGATATTCCTTGTCGGTGATCGAGCCTGATGCGCGCAGCTGATCGAGCTTCTGCAGCCGCAGCGCCGCATCGTTCGCGGGAGCCGGCTGCTGCTGGGCCACATTCGTCGGCGCGGCGCAGCCTGTCGACTCGACCATCACCGTCTCGATCCACTCGCGGCGATTGCGCATGAGCTCGGGCTTTGGCCCCTTCGGCAACCTGACGAGCGAATACACGAGCAAGCCCGCGCCGGCCGCGACCATCGCACCGCCCGCGACAAAGCCCGCCGTTGGATCGCGGTCCTCGAACAGCGAGTGCGAGCTGACCTCTGAAATGCCGATCGTGATCGATCCTGCGATGCCGAGCAGGATCGCGCCGCCGACATCGAGCGGCCGACCGCTGACATACGGCACCGTCGTCACCGGTTGCTCGTAGAGAACCTGCGCCTGCTGCACGCAATGCGTGACGTTCATGCTGTCGGCGTCGCGACTGACAAACGCGTAGCCGCCGTCGTACGTACTGATCACGGCTGCGCCCGGTGCCGCCGTGTCGAGCGTCGCCATCGATGGTGCACCGAGGAGCTGCCGCCCCGCTTCGCGCTTGGGTCCGTACACGGTCGTCGTCGACCACGACGTGCAACCGGCGAGCGCGATGGTGACGACGGCGCTGCGCATCGGTCGCGGACCCTATCGAAGGTTCCAGAGCGTTGTCCACGAACATTTCGCGCCAGCGCGGTTACCACTCGAGCGTCACGCTCGCGACCACCTGTGCTTCAGGCAGGTTGCGAGCTAACGCGTGGTGGTTCGCGGCGATGCTGATCCGCTTCCACGACACCGCGAGCTCGTAATCGACCTGCGGCGCCCACTCCCCCGGCACGCGGTTATCGCGGAGCTCGAGCACGAGCGGCTTTGCAGGCGAGGACAGGGCGAGCATGATGATCGTCGCGATCCCCATGCCCGACATACGAGCCGGCCGCGCGCTCGGATCAGGTCGTGATGCCGTCGCGCAAGAGCTCGGCAGCACTGGCTTCGCTGGCCACCGTGCCCTTCGGCGCTTGGTACCAGCCCGGGTCGCCCGCGAGCTTGTCGCGCACCTTGATGATCGTGAACATGCCGCCCATATCGATCATCCCGTGCGGACCCTTGCCGCCGAGCATCGAGATCGAGTTCTTCGGCTGTGGCATCTGCATCGTCGACATCTCCGCCATCCCCGCCTGCCCCATCGCCATGTACCCCGGCACGACGCGGCCGAGTTTCGCGTCGAGACCGTGCGTGTCGGCGCCGACGAGGTTCGCAACATCGTGCCCCATCTGATTCATCACGTGATGAGTCATGTGACAGTGGAGCGGCCAATCGCCCTGCGCGCGCGCGACGAACTCGATCGTGCGCGTCGTGCCGACGGGCACGAGCACCGTTGTCTCCGGCATGCGCGCCTGCTGTGGGATCGTGCCGCCATCGGTCGCGACCGTCGTGAACGTGTGACCGTGCATGTGGATCGGGTGGTGATCCATCGGGCCGAGGTTCGCGAGCCGGATGCGCACGAGGTCACCGACTTCGGCGACGAGCGCTTGCGTCGCGGGAAACGCCTTGCCGTTGAACGTGAGCACGTTGAAGTCGTTCATTGCGAGCGGATCGGGCCGGCGCGCGCCGATCGGCACTTTCATCTCGTGCGCCATCAGCACGTAATCGCGCACGCGCTTCGTCTCGGCGCCGCGCGGATGCACGACGATCACGCCCATCATGCCGAGCGCGATCTGCGTCATCTCGTCGATGTGCGGGTGGTACATGAACGTGCCCGCGCGATCGAACGTGAACTCGTACTTGAACGTCTTGCCCGGCTCGATCGCGCGCTGCGTGAGTCCGCCGACGCCATCCATGCCGTTTGGCACGAGCACGCCGTGCCAGTGCACCGACGTCGCCTCCGCGAGCTTGTTCGTGACGTAGATGCGCACGCGATCGCCTTCGACCGCTTCGAGCACCGGCCCCGGCGTCGAGCCGTTGTAGCCCCACGCTTCGATCTCGAGGCCCGGCGCGATCGTGTGCTTCAGCGGCTCGGCGCGCAGGTGATAGACCTTGACGCCATCCTTGATCCGCCATGGCAGCAGCGAGCCGTTCGGCACGACGACGCTGCGCGCGACTTTGCCCGGCGGCTTCGCGGCCTGCGCGAGCGCGTTACGACCGACGGCGAGCGCGGCACCCGCGGCGAGCGACGAACCAAGAAGATTTCTTCGCGTGATCGACATGGCACCTCAGTGGCTGAGCATCACGCCACGCCGAAGCGCGGTGACTTCGCTGATCGAGTTCCAATAGCGACGTAGCGCATCGAGATATTGATGGCCCGCCTCGGCGAGCTGACGCCGCGCAACGATGAGCTCGAACGGATCGGCATCCATCGCGTTGTAGTGGAGCAGCGTCTGATCGACGATCTGCTGGCGCAGCGGCAAGATAATCTCGCGCAGGTGTCGCGCTTCTTGATGCGCGGTGAGTGCCATGATGCGCGCCGCTCGCGCGCCCGCGCGCAGCTCGATCGCGGTCGCCGACAGCTCGTGCTCGGCACGCGCGAGCGCCGCCGTCGCCTTCGCGCGCTCTGCGCCGCGCTGATCGAACAACGGAATGCCGAGACGCACGGCGGGGCCGACTTCGATGCCCGCGCCGTGCTCGACGACCGCTGCGCCGATGCCGAATTCTGGAAGCCACGCGCGCACACGCTCGGCACCGAGATGATTCGCGGCGCCTTCGATGCTCGCGCGGCCGGCGGCAAGCTCGAGGCTCGCCGCGACCGCGGCTTGTTCGAGATCATCGAGCTGCGGTGCGGTGCCAGGGAGCTCCGCCAGCGCAGCGGCGGCGGTCCACTTCGTCTGGTCTCCGGACAATCCAAGCAGCGCGTTGAGCCGTTCGCGCGCGACCTCAACATCCGCTTCGCTGCGCGCGAGATCGACGCGCGCTTGCTCTCGCGCATCGCGATCGCGGGCGAGCGCGAGATCAGACGTATTGCCCGCCGCGTGCATGCGCTCGCGCACGAGTGCCGCAGCATCCGCGGCGTCGAACGCGGTGCGCCGCAGCTCGATCTCCTGCTGCGCCGCGATCAGATCGGTAAACGCGATCTCGACGCGCGCGACGAGCTCGAGGATCGCTGCACTCGCGCGTGCGCGCGCCGCTTCGAGGTTCGCGCGCGCACCGGTGCGCGCTCGCGGCGCCGTGACAAGACCGAGCACGTTCTGGATCGCTTCGACCTCGAATTCGTACGCGCCGCCCGAGCCGAACCGCACACTCGCGTCGATATTCAGTGGCCCGAGGCCGAGTGCCGATGCGAGCTCGCCGCCGGCGACGCCGAGCGCGGTCAGCTCGGCGCGCAATCGCGAGCTGTTCGCGAGTGCGATGCGCACGGCACTGTCGCGATCGAGCGGTTTTGCGAGGAGCGGCGCGATCCTGGCATCGAGCGCCACCTCGCCGCCGAGCCGGCGCGCGACATCGCTCTCGACGGGGCGCCGCAACTCTGTCTGCGATGGCACGCAGCCGACAGCAACAGCGACGCACAGCACCGCGCGGATCATTTGTGATGCGAATGGTCGGGCGCAGGACCGCTGCGCATCGGTGGCACATCCGGATACTGCACAACGCTGGGTCGGAGCGATGGCGGCGCACCGGCGAGCCGGCCTGTCGGCGCGTCTGGTCGCGACGGATGTCGCGACGGCTGCGTCGTATGAATGCCGCAGCCAAGTGCGACGAGGAAGATCACATTTCGCACGAGCCACTCGAGAGATGGCCACCGTGCATGTGCAGCTCGGATTGCACGGCGGCGGCGTCTTCGGGCTTCTTCGCGGTGAACTCGACGCGCGAGCCGTTCGCGATGTCGCTCGCCTTCGCGGTCGACTTCGCCGAGAACATCATACCCATCGTACCGCTGGGGCCCTCGTGCTTCGTGTGCATCTCGGCGAGCGCAGTCGCGCGCGTGCGAACGGCAGCGGCATCGCCCGTCGTCACGAACACGAGCGCGGCACCGCCGGTCGTGTCTTCGACCGACAGCGACGTGCCGGGCACGAGTAGTGGGCAGCTGGGATCATCGGCCTTGGCCGGCGCCGTTGGCTCTTGTGCCTTCGGCGCTGGCTTGCCACCGCACGCGGCTGCAAGGATGACGATGAACGAAAACCGCAACATGCTGGCGGGTATATCCGAATCAGGGCTGTGCCGATGCTTCGTAACCCGCCGTTTCGACAGCCGCAACTAATGCGGGCAACCCGGCCGAGTCATCATGGACGATCTTCGCCGACTGTTCGGGCAGGCTCACTTCGACGGCACTGACGCCCGGCACTGCCCGAAGCGCCTTATCGACATGTCGAACACAGCCGTTGCAGGTCATGCCGGTGATACGCAAGGTGGTGATCACGAGCCCACGGTAGCACCTCGTGAGTGAAACGACGATCGATCTCCCTGTCCTCGGCATGACGTGCGCGGCGTGCGTGCGGCGCGTCGAGCGCGCAGTCGCTGCGCTGCCCGGGGTCGCACGCGCCGAGGTCAACCTGCCGCTGTCGCGCGCGCGCATCGTGATCGATCCATCCGTCGCTAGCGCGGGCGGTGCCGCCGCCGCGATTCGCGACGCCGGTTACGAGGTCCCCGACGACGCGCTGTCACCGAGCGGCGGAGGCGCGCGACTCGCCGCGATCGAGCGCGCGGAGCACGACGAGGTGCGCACGCTGCGCCGCGATGCAGTGCTCGCGATCGCGCTGACCGTACCGCTGCTCGCGCTCGCGATGGCGCACGGGCTCGTCGCCGGCACGTGGGTGGTGATCACGCAGCTCGTGCTCGGCACGATCGTCGTGCTCGTACCAGGCCGCCATTATTTCCGACGAGGCTGGCTCGC
>Ga0070698_100001490_pt1 | contig 25996 bp, 15 predicted proteins | sample KBSK1502metaG_FD_65477 | JGI IMG/M metagenome (GOLD analysis project Ga0070698, IMG submission 65477) | Corn, switchgrass and miscanthus rhizosphere microbial communities from Kellogg Biological Station, Michigan, USA - KBS K1-50-2 metaG | ecosystem: Host-associated > Plants > Roots >... | reverse complement strand
AGGTTGTCATATACGTACGCGAAGCTTTCCCGCCGCAGGCTCATGGTCAACGGCATGTTGATGACGCCACTGGGAACAGCCAGGGGTACGCGAATCGCTGCACCGCCCGCGGGACCGCTCTGACCGGGGTTGCCGCCGTAGATCACCATTTCGTTTCGGCCGGAATCGTATATCGCGCCTCCATTCACGCAGGGAGCAACGGCAACCTGAGACACAAAGATGTCCCATTGGAGGGGCTGAGTAGATAGACGGAGTCGCCACAATGTTGGGGAAGCCCAGCTAAAGCTTCCGCTGTGATATTGCTCACCGCCATAGACGAACAGAGCGTCATCGGATGCATCATAGATGGCAACATGCTCCTGCCGGCCAAATGGACCGGTCGCGCCGCCAGTTGGAATCGTCAGCGCACTCCAGGTCAATGTTTGCAAATCCAGGGAATAAAGCTGGTCGGACAAGGTGCCGTCCGACTTTTCCCCTCCATAAACGAGCATGCGCCCTCTTTGGGAATCCAGCACCGCAGTGTGTTGCGTCAAGCCAGGAACAGCCCCCGTCGTCGTCAGCTGCTGCCAGATCCCGGCGTAGTTGTATTGCCAAACCTGGTTCTGCGCATCCCACGTCCACAGCGGTAGGGCCCATACGTCGTTCAGGAGATTATTGTTGGAGTCCCTTCCCCCAAACAAAATCAACCGTCGTTGGACCGAATCCCAGATCAGCGTGTGTCCATTTCGGGCGGCAGGAAGCGGGTTGCTCGGGGAAAACGGCATCTTTTGCCATGCATTGAGGTAGTATCCAGGCCAGTACTGCCAGACCTCGTTGAATTTTTGATAACCGTCCCATCCCCCGAAGAAGACGAAACGATCGGCATAATTGTCGTAGGCCATGGTCGCATCCATCCGCGCGTTCAACGCCAAGGTGGACCAGGATCCCGAAATTGCGAATGTGTCCGAAGCCGGCCCCAACAGTCCGCTTCCGATTATCAGAAAGACAAGGCCAACCATGGTGAGGTAACGCATGGGAGGAACCTCCATCAAAAAGGTGTTGGCGCGAGAGCGAAGGCTGCAAGCAATGCCGCAGGATCGATGATCCGAACGGAATTCCGGGAGTGGCTGCCCCCTCCGACCATCCGCACAGTGTTCGACCGATGTTTCCGGCCGATGTGAAAGAGGTACGGACAAGTCGGAAAGACTTTCTGACCCCAATCCTTTGGAGCTTTGCCCAGGCAGAGGGGTCTCCTAAGTGGCGAACTCATTGGTTAAACAGCGATTGGGGCATGCCGCCTAAGCCTGTCTGGGGCGTGATCTCGAGCCTCAGGGAAAACCTGAAAAACGTCGATCAATCAAAAAGCCGCCAATGTTGCTTCATGCGCCCTGCGTTTCAGTGGTTGCGGTGGAAGGAGACCCAAATATGCGTGCTCTTAGGTTCTTGGGAATGTTGATTGCCCCAGTCGTCGTTCTTTCCGGATGCGGCGGCGGAAGTGAACCGCCGGCACCCGTCATGCTGCGCGGCCACGTGGTATCGACCTCGGGCACCCCGATTCAGAACGCGGTCGTCTCGGCCCAGGACGTGAACGACCAACCGATCACGACCACGGACGTCACCGACGTTAACGGGGCATATGAGCTCGACGTGTCGCGGGCGCGGAACTCGGCGGTCAAGCTCCGCGCCGCTGGGGCGGGTTACGAATCCTTTCCGTCGGGCATCCGGCGTTCGCTGCCCATCGACTTATCCGGCGCCGTGAAGCAGGGGGACGTGTTGGTGGTGTCAGGCCTCGAGACCGAGGTCACGCTGGAACAGCTTGCCAGCACGAGCGGACTGGGCAGCATTTCCGGGGCCGTGGAAGGGGTCGGGGCCCTCGTGGTGGCGGAGGGCCCGGTGGTTCGAAGCGCGGTAAGCGACATCGACGGGCCCTACGTGATCTTCAATTTGCCTGCCGGCACCTACCAGGTGAACGCCTATGCGGCCGGTTCGCAGCTCATTCCCGCCCCGGCCAACGTCATCGACGGCGCCCAAACCAGCGACGTAAATCTCACCCGGTCCGGGGCGGCCACGGGCTCGGTGAGCGGGAACGTCAACATCGTGAACGCCCCCGGCGGTTCGTCCACCTCGGTTGTTCTCGTGGTGGCGTCGACGTTCAACGACGTGACGCTGCGTGGCGACGTTCCTCCGGGGCTTCGGGCTCCTCGCACCGGCACCCCCAACGTGAACGGTTCCTTCACCATCGACAACGTGCCGAATGGCACCTACAAGGTGCTGGCCGCTTTCGAAAACGACGGCCTGGTGCGAGATCCCGATCCCAACATTGCCGGCACTCAGATCGTGGAGATCACGGTGGCTGGTGGTGCGACCACGCTTCCGAACTCGTTCAAAATTACCGGGTGCTTGGAGGTGACCGCTCCTGGGGCGGGCGATGCGCCAACCGCGGTGACCGGCACCCCGACCTTTATTTGGGGTGACGATTCGAGCGAGGACTACTACACCCTCGAGGTGCTCGACACATCGGGGAACATCATCTGGTCAGATCCCGACGTGCCGGGAGTGAGCGGCAGTCCGACGGTGAGCGTGCTTTACGGAGGCCCCGCACTCACCCTGGGCCATACCTATCAGTTCCGGGCCACCTCCTGGAGGTCGAGTGGCGGTCAGGAGTCCGGCCCGATTTCAAGCACCGAGGACCTGAAAGGAGTTTTCATCGTGCAATAAAATGGGCTCTCGCTGGTCCTGCTGAGAATGAATTAAGTTCTTTTCAGGGGTGCCGATTCTTGTTAGTGTTCCAGACCGGTGCGCTTGGCGCGCAGGTGATAGCTCCCGAGTCGACGCGGATACCCTCCAGTTTGTCCCCGAGAGTTCGCCCCGTCCGGTGTTTCCGATCTGACCGGGCCAAGGTGGCCCGTCCTTCCAGCGTTTTACGCGGGGAAGGAACTCAGCAACCAGTACGACGGGCGGTTGCACAGCCGCTCTCGATGAGGAAAGCATGTCCAAGAGAATCTACGTTGGTAATCTGCCCTTCACCTCCACCGAAGACTCGGTGCGGCAAATCTTCTCCCGGTACGGCACGGTGATCTCGGTATCACTCGTGACCGATCGGGAGACCGGTTCGCCCCGTGGCTTCGGATTCGTTGAGATGGAAGAAGGGGCCAACGAGGCCATCACAGCCCTCGACAACTACGACTTCGAGGGTCGGAGAATCAAGGTCAACGAGGCACGGCCCCGGGAAACCGGTGGCGGCGGCGGTCGCCCCCGCAATCGCTGGTAGTCGGCGACCCTTCGATCTCGGTACTCCAAGAGTCCGGCCCCCTTCGCAAGAAGGGGGCCGGCTCGTTTACGATGGACCGATGCGCGAAACCCCGGAACGCCTCCCGGTCACGATAGCCGACTCCTACGACGCGCTCTGCCGCACGGTGGCTGAGCGCATCGCCGCCCTCATCCGCCGCCCTGGCCCCACCGTGCTCGGCCTCGCCACCGGTTCCACGCCGGTGGGCATCTACCGCGAGCTCATTCGCATGCATCGCGATCTAGGCCTCGATTGGTCCCGCGTGGTGACGTTCAATCTCGACGAGTACTTTCCCATGTCCCCGGAGAGCCTCCACAGCTATCACCGGTTCATGTGGGAGAACCTGTTCGAGCACGTGAACATTTCCCCCGAAAATGTGCACATTCCCCGAGGCAACCTGCCCCGGAACGCGGTGGAGGCGCATTGCGCCGAGTACGAGCGCCGGATCGCGGACGCGGGGGGGATCGATTTCCAGATCCTCGGCATCGGTCAGACCGGGCACATCGGATTCAACGAGCCGGGATCGAGCGCCACGTCGCGCACGCGCCTCGTCGCCCTGGACACGATCACGCGCCGCACCGCGGCGGGGGATTTCTTCGGCGAGGAAAACGTGCCCGCCGAGGCCATCACCATGGGCGTGGCCACCATTCTCGAGGCTCGCGAAATTGCGCTCCTGGCCACGGGCGAGCACAAAGCGGCCATCGTGAAGCGGGCCGTGGAGGGGAATATCGATCGCTCGGTGGCGGCGACGTATCTGCAGCAACATGCCCACACGTTTGCCGTCTTGGATGCCCCCGCGGCCGCCGAGCTGACCCGGGTGAAGACGCCCTGGATGCTCGGGGACGTGACGTGGACCCCCGAGAAAGAAATCGAGGCCGTAGTCTGGTTGGGCGAGGTCACCGGGAAGTCCGTGCTCAAGCTCGAGGAAGCGGATTATCGTGACCATCACTTGAGCGCCCTCCTCACCCGTCATGGGAGCGCGGCCCCCCTCAACGGCATCGTCTTCAACGCCCTCACCGACAAGGTTCGCGGTCGCAGCAAGCTTCCCAAGAACCGCCGCATCATCCTGTTCGCGCCCCATCCGGATGACGATGTGATCTCGACCGGCGGTGTGCTGCGCAAGCTCTTCCAGAACGACAACGACATCGTGGTTGCGTATCAGACCTCCGGAAACATTGCCGTCTTTGATCACGAGGTGCGCCGCTACATCGATTTCTTGCGCCGGACCATGGATGACTTCGGCTATGGGAAGGAGCGCCTGCGCCCCTTGATCCGGGAAGTGGAGGCGTTTCTCGACCAAAAAGAGCCGGGGGCGGTGGACAACGAGACCGTGCAGACCCTCAAGCGCCGCATCCGGGAAGTGGAGGCTGTCTCCGCCATCCAGACCATCGGCATGCGACCGGATCAGGCGAGATTCTTGAACCTTCCCTTCTATCAAACCGGCAAGGTGAAGAAGGATCCCATCGGGAAACGCGATATCGAGATCATTCTCGAGCTATTGAACGACCTGAAACCGGAGATCCTTCTCGTGGCCGGTGACCTGTCGGATCCGCACGGAACCCACCGTATGTGTAAGGACGCGGTGGATCGAGCCCTGGAACGTTATGCGGGCCCTTCCCCCGAGGTCTGGCTCTATCGGGGGGCCTGGCAGGAATGGTCTATTCCCCAGGCGGATCTTCTCGTGCCCATGTCCGAGGAAGAATTGCGGCTCAAGATCAACGCGATCTTCAAACATCAGAGCCAGAAGGATCGCGCTCCCTTTCCGGGGTTGGATGAACGGGAGTTCTGGCAACGCGTCGAAGAACGGAACAAGGGCACCGCCCGCCTGGTCGATCGGCTCGGGTTGCCGGAATACTTCGCCATGGAGGCGCTGGTCGTACGTAACGAGTCACGCTCACCCCGATGATCCGCACCGAACAACTCTCGAAGAGCTACGGCAATATTCAAGCCCTCGTCGATCTCGATCTAACCGTGGAGCCGGGGGAAATCTTGGGCTTTTTGGGTCCCAACGGCGCCGGCAAATCCACCACGGTCAAGATTCTCACCGGTCTCATTCGGCCCTCGGCCGGGCGCGCGCTGGTGGCAGGCTTCGACGTGGTCGAGACCCCGCTCGAGGTCAAGCAGCGCATCGGATATGTCCCCGAGACCCCCGCGCTTTATGAGAGCTTGACCGCCGACGAGTACCTCGAGTTTGTGGCGTGCCTGCATCACCTCGACGCGGAAACCGCGGCGACGCGACGGTCCGAGCTGCTCGAGCTCTTCGGCCTCACCGAAGAAGCGGGGGGACGGTTGGCGACCTTCTCCAAAGGCATGCGGCAGAAAGTCGTGCTCTCGGCCGCGCTCATGCACAACCCCGAGGTGCTGATCCTGGACGAGCCCTTGGACGGCCTCGACGCCAATACCGCGCTCATCGTCAAGGAGTTGCTGAAGCGAATGGCCGGGCAGGGGAAAACCATTCTTTTCTCCTCCCACATCCTGGAAGTCGTGGAGCGGATGTGCACGCGCATCGTCATCATCCAGAACGGCCGCGAGGTGGCCAAGGGCACCTCGGCCGAAATCGTTCGCTCCACCGCCACGCACTCTCTCGAGGAGGCATTCAGCAAACTCACCGGCGTCCGCGACGTGGGGCAAGTTACCGCCGAGTTTCTCGCTTCGCTGGATCGCGCGTGAAGCGCTGGTTCGCTCGATTGGGCATCGATTACGTCCAGTGGAAAACGCTCACGCGAACCGCGCTCAAGCTCGATGTTCGTGGAGCGCCCTCCTTGCAGAGCCGGCGGCGTGGTTCGGCCGGGCGATCGATCTTCTTTCAAATCGCGCTCTATTCGATCATGGGCACGTTCATCGCCGTTCTCTTGGCCCCGGTCCAGGATCTCTATCTGGCCGCCCTCCTTCTCGTGGCCTACGTCATGTTCATGGTGGGAACCGCGGCCCTCCTGGATTACAACGCGACCATCGTCTCCCCGGAAGATTACGGAATCCTCGGCTATCGGCCCGTTTCGTCCCGCACTTACTTCGCGGCTCGTCTTACCAACGTCCTCATCTACACCTCTGCCATGATCCTCCTTTTCGCATGGGTGCCTATTCTGGTGCTTTCGATCAAGCACGGAGTGGGCATTGGGGTGGCGGCGATGGCGGCCGTCTGTGGCGGAGGAACGGCCACCGCGTTGGCGATGGTGGCAGTCTATGCGTGGATCTTGCGGGCGCTCGGACCACGGCGGATCAAGATGGCCCTCACCTACCTCCAGCTTGCCACGAGCACGCTGGTCTACGGGGGCTACTTTTTTATTACTCGGGTGTTCACTTCCTCGTCCCGGAGCGTATGGGAGTTGCATCGAGGCCCGTGGCTCATCGTCTGCCCTCCGGCCTGGTTTGCCAGCTATGTAGACCTCGCTTCCGGGTCCGGGTCACGCCGGGAATTCGCTCTCGCCGCCTTTTCCGTGGTGTTACTAGGCGCTTTGGGAGTCGCACTTTTGGGTCGGCTCTCCATGGGATACGCGGAAAGGCTGGGGGCAGCGATGACGGCGGGGGATCGGAAACGTGCTCGCCCGTCCAAGCGCAGCGGGTGGCTCTTTCGGGGAGGAGAATCCAGAGCCGTGGCTCTCTTGGTCTGGGGGCAGTTCCGGAACGACACGAAGTTTCAAATGGGGGTGCTGGCGATTCTACCCATGACGATCATTTACATGATCATGGGCCTCCGGCAGGGTGAAGCGGCCACTCCGGGAGCGGTGCGGGACATCGGGCGGACCATGCCGCTGGTGTCCCTCGCCATGCTGCTCTTTCCCAGCATGCTCAAGTCCAGCCTGGTTCGGAGCGACGCGTACAAGGCGTCCTGGGTGTTCTTTGCCTCGCCCTCGGACCGGGCCCGCCTGCTTCGCTCCTCCCAGAACGTCCTCGTCGTCACCTTCCTCCTTCCCTACATTCTCCTCACCGGTCTGGCCATGATGTGGTTCTACCACCAGGTTCGAGCCGTGGTCGTTCATCTGGTCGTCATCGGGCTTTTGAGCCATCTCCTGCTTCAGTTCGCAACCCTGTTCGAGCCCGACCTCCCGTTTTCCAAGCCGGTCGATAAAGGACTCTCGTCCGCGCGCATTTTTGCCCTTACTATGCTGGCCGGAGTGGCCGCCACCGTCCTGGCTTTCGTTACGCCGTCCATCTATGCCCGACCCCCGGCCGTACTGCTCACCTGTGGTCTGCTTTTGGGAGGGACGATCCTTCTCGATCGCTGGATGCGATTGCGGGTGGAGCGCGAGGCCGCCGCGCTGGAATTCTTGGGGTAAGGCGCCGTCGCGGCGATGAGTCCGCACATCAAAGGGAGACGCACATGAAGCGGGTCCGCACAGCACGCAGAGTTTTCGGGGTCGACTCTGTTCGGGTATCTCTTGTCGTGATTCCGCTTTTGATCGGGTTCGCAACCCCTTCGTTCGCCATCGTGAACCGCGTCGTGGAGAGCTTCAACACCACTACCTACAAGGACGCTGTGAACACGACCGCAGATTGGAACACGAGCGTGGGGCGGCTTCAGTTCTTCCCGTTTCAACCCGTGTTGCAAAGCACCTTCGATACAAATCTCGCCCTGGATGCCGTCATTGGCGGCAAAGGCGTCTACGTTGCCGATGAAGCCGCAGGTGTGGTGGTGGTCGACGTGACCAATCCCACAACCCCCTTGTTCAACGGTTCCTATGACACGCCGGGATTGGCTCGCGCGCTCATGCTGGCCGGGGACCAGCTTTTCGTGGCCGATGACGCGGCCGGCGTGCAGATCCTGAACGTGCATTTCAACGGCAACCCTACTCTCACCAGCTCGTTCAACACCGCGGGGACGGCGTATGACGTGACGGTGGCCGGTAATGTGGCCTACGTCGCGGACGGCACGAACGGTCTGGTCATGCTGGATGTCACGAATCTAAGTTTCCCCACGCTTCTCGGAACCTTCGACACGCCCGACCTGGCGACCGGAGTCGAAGTGCGGGGAACGGTGGCCTACGTCGCCGACGGCGCGTCCGGACTTCAGATCGTCAATGTGAGCAATCCCGCCGCTCCTGTCCTTTTGGGAACCTTCAACACGGCCGGATCCGCCCAGACCGTCGACATCTCTGGAAAATATGCCTACGTCGCAGACCGGTTGAATGGGCTCGTGATCCTAAACGTGAATAACCCGGCCAGTCCGGTATTGGTGGGAACCTATGACACGCCCGGAGATGCGTATAGTGTCAGCGTCTCGGGTACGGAAGCATTTGTGGGCGATCAGGGTTCGGGTCTCCAGGTATTGAACGTGCAGAATCCCGCCGTCCCGACGCTTCTCGAATCGTTCGACACGGCCGGAAATGCCGGCGGTGTCGCCGTGGCAAACCGCATGGCATTCGTGGCGGACGGAGGTCCCGGGTTACGGCTGATTGCCGCGCGCAGCACGTTGCCCGTGCCGACGGAGGCGGGATCCTTGGATACTCCCGACTTCGCGCGCCGCCTGGCGGTGGTGGGCACGATTGCGTACATCGCGGACGACGATGCGTCCGGGCTGCAAATCTTCGACATCTCGAATCCGGCCGCACCCGTGGCTCTTGGAAGCTACAACACTCCGGGAACTGCGTTTGACGTCGCCGTCAACGGAACGCGGGCCTACGTCGCCGACGGCTTCTCCGGCCTCATCATTCTCGATGTGAGCAATCCTGCCGGCCCTGTGTTGCTGGGCGGGTTCGATACGCCCGGAACCGCCATGGGCGTCGCGGTGAGCGGAAACTTCGCCTACGTTGCCGACGGAATGAACGGCGCCGTGGTCTTGAACGTCTCCAATCCCGCCTCGCCCTTCATGGTGAACAGCGTCGCAATACCCAACATATCGTCTGGAATTGCGGTCTCCGGCCGGAACGTGCTCGTTGCCCATGGAGGCCAGGGTCTCCGCACGTTTACGATCAATCCTGCGAACGGCAACCTGCAGTTCCAGGGGAACATCACGTTTGGCGGCAATGCAAACGCGGTAGCAGTCATAGGGTCCACCGCATACGTGGCGGACGGGGATCTCGAGATCGTCGATATCACGAACATCGCCAATCCATTTCTCTGGGCGTCCGTTGTAACGCCGGGAGATGCGCAGGGAGTCTCTGTGGTCGGGTCTTTTGCGTTCGTTGCGGACGGTATTTTGGGATTGCGCGTCATTGATGCCTCGAACCCGAACTTTCCAACTCTCATTTCCAGCTATGACACTCCGGGAACATCTCTCGGCGTCGTCGCCGCCGGTTCGAGGGCGTTTGTCGCGGACGCAGACTTCGGCCTGCGCGTCATCAACGTGCTCCAGAACCAGTTGAATTTCGCCGGCAATATCGGCCAATCCCTTGCCCTAGACCCAACAGCCGACAACATCATGTACGCGCGTTTGTCGGCGAACGCAGTCAACACGTCGTGGCAGCTCACCGCCGACGGCGGCGCGAACTGGCAGACGGCCACGCCGGGGGGACCGTGGTTGACAATGAGCGGTTCGGACGTGCGCTGGAAGGCGACCATTGCCACCGCACCCAACCCACCCGCAAGCGCGGGGGCTTCGGACGTGACCGTGGAATGGCTCTATCTGTTTCCCGTCATCAAATCGATTGCGGACGTGGGTCACGATCAAGGTGGCCAGGTGCGGATCACTTGGGCGCGAAGCGGCATCGATGCCGTGGGCGTGACGCCGCAAATCATTGAGTACGCGATATACCGTCGTGTCGATGCGGGATTCAAGCCGGGAGTGAATGCATCCTCGGTACATCCTTTGGGAACCACGCTGGCGGGCTGGGACTTTGTGACCACCGTTCCCGCCGAGGCGGAGGACGAATACTCGGTCGTCGTGCCCACGATCGCCGATTCAACGATTGCGTCCGGCCAGCACTGGACTGCGTTCCGGGTTCGGGCCCGCACCTCCACCATCGGTTTGTTCTACGATTCGTACCCGGACAGTGGGTACTCGGTCGACAACCTGTCTCCATCCGCCCCCAATGGCCTCGTCGTCGCGTATCACGAGAATGGGACGAACGCGCTGGACTGGAACGATTCCACGAACCCGGACTTCGATTACTTCAAGATCTACCGATCAACCGATCCCAACTTCGTGCCGGGAGATCTTGCCACGGCACCGGGAGCGGGCAATCTTGTCGCGACCACGGTGACATCGGCCTGGAACGATCCCGATTACGACCTGGCCGGGGTGTACTACAAAGTGTCGGCGGTCGATTTTGCCGGAAACGAAAGCGCAGCCGCCTCGCCCCTCACCACCACCGGGATCGAAAACACGCCTGCCCCGGCTCGATTTGCGCTTCGGATGCCGGAGCCGAATCCCTTCCGGGGGAGCATGCATGTCACGTTCCTGGTGCCCATGTCCGGCCGCTCGGTTCGCATCAATGTGTACGGAGTGGACGGTGGTCTCGTACGCTCGCTGGTGGACGGGCCGCAAACCGCGGGGCCGCATTCGATCCTGTGGGACGGGCGGGATACCCGGGGCCACGCATTACCCGCCGGAATGTACGTGGTGCGGATGGATGCGGAGGGTTTCGCGGCCATGCACAAAGTGCTGCTCATGCGCTGATTCGCTTTTGAGGGAGGCTTGCCATGCGTCTTCGGAACGTTCTGTGGTTAGGCGCGATCGGGATGGTGTGGATCACCCCGGCTTGGGCCGAAACGAAGTACGAGGTGCCTCCTCCGGAAATTCTCGAGGTCATGAATGCGCCCGCTCCGCCGGTGGCGATTCCGGCTCCCACCGGCGATGCGGTCTTGTTGGCGCGGCCCTTGTATTACCCGCCGATTTCCGACCTCGCCGAGCCGTCCTTGCGCTTGGCCGGCGTGCGACTGAATCCCAAGAACAATGGGTTGCATGGGTCTGCGTACTACGTTGACTACTGGATCAAGAAACTTCCCGATGGGGAGGAGGTTCCGGTAAGCCTTCCCAACGGAGCCAGACTCACTCAGGCTCGGTGGAATGCGGACGGTACGCTGATTGCGTTCCTCAATGCGACGCGAGACGCCGTGGAGCTCTGGGTATTAGACGCGCGCACCGCCAAAGCGCATCGCGTGTCGAACGTCCGGGTGAATCCCGTGCTCGGAGCGGCGGTGGCATGGATGCCGGATCAGAAAACATTGCTCGTAAAGACCGTGCCCGCCAAGCGATCGGCGGCCCCGAGCGATCCCGCCGTGCCAATGGGACCTCGTATCGAGGAGAGCGGCGGCAAGGGACCGGCCAGCAGCACCTACGAGGCGCGCGATCTCTTGCGCACGCCGCATGACGCGGATCTCTTCGAGTACTACGGTACGAGTCAGCTCGCGCTCGTCAACGCAACCTCGAACAAAATCCAGACTGTGGGGACGCCGGACGTGGTGTCCCGGGTGGTTCCTGCTCCGGGAGGCAGCTATCTGCTCGTGGAGCGGATCCAACGACCGTACTCTTTTCTGCGCGCCTACGATCGGTTCCCTACCGAAGTCGAGATCTGGGACATGAAAGGGAAGAAAGTGGAGACGCTGGCCAGCTTGCCTTTGGCCGAGCAAGTGCCCATCAACGGTGTGCGGACCGGTCCGCGAGGCTGTCTCTGGCGCCCCACCTCTCCCGCGACCCTGTTTTGGGCCGAAGCGCTGGATGACGGCGATACCTACAAGAACGTTCCCAATCATGATCGCGTGATGCTGGAGACGATCGGCGAAAAACCCGTGGAGCTCATGAAGACCGAGGAACGGTACGCGGGAGTCGACTGGATCGAGCACGGCAACCTGGCCTTGGTCTCCGAGTACGACCAGGACAAGCATTGGGTGAAAGGATGGTTGATCGACGCCGAGCACTCGGACCATGCGCCTCGATCGGTGTGGAGCTTGAGCTCCGATGACGCCTATCACGATCCGGGAGATCCGGTGTATCACACGGCTTCGAACGGCACCCGAGCGGTGCGCGAAGAGAACGGATCCATATACCTGAGCGGCATTGGTGCATCGGCGGAAGGCAACCGTCCGTTTCTGGACCTCATGAATTTGACCACCCTCAAGACCACGCGGCTCTTCCGTTCCGATCATGAGAGCCTTGAATCATTCTTGGAATGGGTCGATCCGAAGGCGGGAACCTTCTTGAGCCGGCGTGAGTCTCCCACGGATCCCCCCAACGTAGGTCTGCGCACGCTTGGGGCGGCCGTGGCCAACGTGGCGAGCGAGGGGGAAGCGATTTACGGATCCACGTTCCGCCCCCTCACCCATTTCCCGGATCCGGTGCCGCAAGTGCGGCGGATCAAGAAACAACTGGTGACGTACAAGCGAAACGACGGTGTCGATCTCTCGTTCACCTTGTATTTGCCGCCCGATTATCAACCTGGAACTCGGTTGCCCACGGTTGTCTGGGCGTACCCGCTCGACTACACCGATCCGACGATGGCAGGACAGGTGGATGCGTCACCCCGCCAGTTCACCAATCCGGTCGGCGCCTCGCCGATCTTTCTTGCCCTGGAGGGATACGCCGTGTTGCAAGACACCGCCATGCCGGTGGTCGGACTGAGCGAAACGGCCTACGACACCTTCATCGATCAAATCGTCGCTAACGCCAAGGCCGCCATCGACAAGGCGGTCCAGATGGGGGTCACCGACCCCGATCGCGTCGGGGTGATGGGGCACAGCCACGGAGCCCTCATGACCGCCAACCTCCTTGCCTGGTCGGACCTCTTCCGGGCCGGCATCGCCCGAAGCGGGGCCTACAATCACACCATGCGGCCGTTCGGTTTCCAGAACGAGCGGCGTACGCTGTACAAGGCGCCGGAGACCTATTTGAAGCTGTCGCCGCTCCTTCACGCCGACCGGATTGACGAGCCGTTACTCATCATTCATGGCGAGCTCGATGCGAATCCGGGCACGGTTCCGCTGCAATCGGAGAAACTGTTCGAGGCCATTCGCGGCGTGGGCGGCACGACGCGACTGGTGATGTTGCCGTTCGAATCCCACGGTTACCTGGCTCGCGAATCCAATCAGCACGTGGCCTATGAAATGGTCAACTGGTTCGATAAATACGTGAAGAACGCCCAACCTCGGCCCAAGCGCGCCGAAGTGGGAGAGGTCATGCACCGGTAGGCCGAACCCGGATAGGGGTTTCCACCATCCTGTCCGGGGGTTCTCCTATGCTAGTGTTTTATTCATGATTTCAAGGTTTCGAGGGCCCCTAATGTTTGGGCTTCTCGGGGTAATAATTGGCATCCCGAGTTTTCAAGCGGCCGCCGAAGCCCAAGTTGCGGATTCTACGCTTGGCTCCGCGAGTCCCCAGGGCTCCTTGGAGCTCGAAGAGGCACTCCGTCTGGCCTTGGAGCGCAATGCCGTTTTGATTGAACGCGCAGCCACGCTTCGGGCGGAGATCGAACAGGCCCGGGACCAAGCGGCCCTGTCGAATCCTACCCTCGAGTTCACCGACGAGAACTTCGGGGGTGGCGTTTCTCAATTCGAGGAGCGCACGCTCTCCATCACCCAGCCCCTTCCCTTGGGCGGCCGCATTGGAAAACGAAAGAAAGTCGTACAGGCGTTGGAGCGACTGGCGGAAATCGACAAGGATGCCGCGCGCCGGGAGCTTGCGCTGGCCGCGGGAGATGCGTTCCTCGAGGCGTGGTGGTTGCAAGAACGCCTGGTGTTGCTCCGCCGTTCCGAGGATGTGTCCAAGAGCGCGATCGGGGCGGCCGAGGAACGAACGCGCATGGGTGCCGCTCCGGTCGTGGAAGCCTTGCGGGCGCGGGCGGCGACCTCGGAACGCGAGATCGAGCGCCGGCGAACGGAAGCGGACCTGGACATCGCTCGTGCGAATCTGGCCGTGCTATGGGGAGACACCCTGGTGACCTTCGATTCACTTTCCATACAGATGCCGGGTGAACCGCCGGTTCTCGACACTCTCATTGCTTCCATGGAACGACGACCCGAAGTGCGGCGCGCCCGGGCGGAGACTCAGGTCGCCGAAGCGCGATGGCATGCCGCCCGCTCCGAGCGTTTTCCCGAGATCGGCCTCATGGGAGGCGTGCGTCACCTCAACGAAGTCGGAGAAACGGGATTTTTAGCCGGGGTCTCGGCCTCTTTACCCGTGTTTTCCGGAGGGGCGACGGTTCGGGCAGCGGAAGCAGAATTTCGCGCCACCCGGACCCGGGAAGAGTTGTTGCGCCGGGGTCTGTCGCAACGTATCACCGCCAATTACCGGCGCTTGATTGCCGCGCGAGAGAACTACGAAACCGCCAGCCGCGAAGGGGAACCGGCGGCGCGGGAGGCGCTGGAGAAGTTGGGCGACGGCTATCGCGCGGGCCGCTTCACTTATCTCGACTACGTTGAAGGGCAGCGCGCGGCGCTGGAAGCGCAACTCGCCACGCTTGACGCGCTCAAAGAATACTGGAACGCGCGAGTTGCCCTCGATTGGGGCGGAGGAACGCCGTGATGGTCCGGCCAATGGTCGCAATGTGGGTGCTTGTTCTCGTCATGAGCGGAGTCGGATGCGGCCACCGTAGCGAGAAAGCGTCGGACGCGGCCGCGAAGGACGCCTCCTCCGCCGCCGATTCGGGAATCGTGGTCCTCGAGAGTGATGCCGTGGCCAAAGCGGGGATAACCACGTTGCCCGCCGGTCCCGCTGTCATCGACGTCGTCCTGGAGTTCCCGGGAAAGGTGCGCTTCGATCCCGCCCACATGCTCGAAGTGAAGCCGCGATTTGCCGGAGTCGTTCGCGTCTTGAAGAAAGACCTAGGCCAAGCGGTGGGGCATAACGAGGTGGTGGCGCTGGTGGAGAGCAATGAAAGCCTGACCAACTATGCCGTCTCTTCGTCCATTGCCGGCCATGTCATTGCTCGGCCAGTTTCGCCGGGACAGACGGTCACGGACCAGACCGTGCTCTACACGATTGCCGATCTCTCCAAGGTGTGGATCGACTTTGCCGTGTATCCCAATCAACTGGCTCGCATCCATCGCGGCGAGCCGGCCGTGGTCGCGCCCCAGTCGGGCGGTGGCCCTGGACAGTCGGGCACAGTCGACTACGTGGGGCCGTCCCTCGAAGAGGGAGCTGGAGTGTCGGTGGGCCGCGTCATCCTGGAGAACGCGGGGCGCTGGGAACCGGGGCTCTTCGTGAACGTTGCCGTGACCGTCGATCACGTGAACGCTCCGATGGCGGTGCCCGAGGAAGCGATTCTCCGCACCAACGAGGGCCCCGCGGTTTTCGTCGGTCAGGGAACCCGGTTTCAGCTCAAGGCGGTGGAAGTGGGACAGAGCGATGGCCACTTGACCGAAATCCTGTCGGGAATCGATCCGGGCTCCCCGGTCGTGGTCAAGAATGCGTTTACCCTGAAATCCGAGCTCGAAAAATCGAAATATGAAGAAAATTGAGCGCCTGCTCCTCGTGAGCGCGTCGCGGTCGTCTTTCCGTGCTTGAACGCCTGCTTGCGTTTTCCATTCGCCGACCCGCCATCGTGATCCTGTTTGCCCTGGGTGTGGCGGCCGCGGGTGCGGTGACGTTTCGTGATCTTCGCATCGACGCCGTTCCCGACATCACCAACGTGCAGGTCCAAATCAACACGGTGACTCAAGGGCTCACCCCTGAGGAAGTGGAACAACAGGTCACCTATCCCATCGAAACCGCCATGGCGGGCATCCCCGGAGTCACCCAGACTCGGTCCTTTTCCCGGTACGGGCTTTCTCAAGTCACCATCGTTTTCCGCGACGGAACGGACGTTTACTTCGCGCGCCAGCGGGTAAACGAGAACCTGGAAGAAGCGCGGGCCAACCTTCCTCCGGACGCCCATCCCGGCCTGGGGCCCATCACGACCGCGCTCGGCGAGATCTACAAATGGACGGTGCGGGCCAAACCCGAGGCGAAAAAACCGGACGGCACCCCGTACACGACCACGGATCTGCGCGAGATCGAGGACTGGATCATCCGGCCCCAGCTTCGGAACACTCCCGGGGTTATTGAAATCAGCTCGCAGGGCGGGTTTCAGCCCCAATACCACGTTACGCCCGATCCCTCACGGATGGTCGATTACGGTCTAACGTTCCAGGACCTCGTCGACGCATTGGAAGCCAACAACGGCGCGGCCGGAGGCGGGTTCGTCGAGGAAAAAGGCGAGCAACTGCTCGTCAACACGACCGGTCGCCTCCACACCGAGGACGACATCCGGCACGTCGTGGTCGCCACGCACGGCGGCGTTCCCATCCGCATCTCCGACATCGCGTCGGTCGGGGAAGGGCAGGAGCTTCGAGGCGGAGCGGCCATGCAGATGGGTGAGGAGGTCGTGCTCGGCACGGCCATGATGTTGATCGGGGAGAACAGCCGCGTGGTCTCGAAGCGGATCGAGGATCGGCTGGCCGAAGTGAACCGCACCCTTCCCAAAGGCGTGATGGCTACTCCCGTTTACAGCCGCGGGAAACTGGTCGACGCCACCATCGGAACCGTGCGCACGAATCTCGTCATGGGCGCGGCCCTCGTTTTGCTGGTGCTCCTTCTCTTGCTGGGGAACTTGACCGGGGCGCTCATCGTGGCTTTGGTCATCCCGCTCTCCTTGATGTTCGCCATCACCGGCATGGTGGTTTGGGGAATCAGCGCCAACCTCTTGAGCCTGGGGGCGATCGATTTCGGGATCATCGTCGACGGTGCGGTGGTGATGCTCGAAAACTTGATGCGGCGACTGGGGCTCCGGAGGGAAGAAAAAGGGTCGCCCTTAAGCGCTGCCGAGCGCCGCGAGGAGTCCCTGGCCGCCTCGCAGGAAGTGGCGCGGCCCACGCTCTTCGGCGTGGCCATCATCATGATCGTGTATCTCCCTATCCTCACCCTCACCGGCGTCGAAGGGAAAATGTTCCGGCCCATGGCGCAAGTCGTCCTCCTGGCCTTGACCGGAGCGCTTATCTTCGCGGTTACGTTCGTGCCGGCGATGGCCACGCTGCTCTTTCGCCGGCCGATTGCGGGCGGCGAAAGCCGCCTCATGGGGATCATCCATCGCTGGTACCGCCCCACCCTCGAGCGCGCGCTGGTGCGCCGGCGCGTCGTCGTGCTGGCCGCGATCGCCTTCGTGGTCGTTTGCGGCATCCTGGCCACGCGCCTCGGCTCCGAATTCATCCCCACCCTCGATGAAGGCGACATCGTGATCATCATCTCTCACATACCGGGGACGGGGCTCACCCAGACGCTCGACATGGAGCGCGGCATCGAGCAAGCGCTGGGTGGCGTGCCCGAGGTCGCGACCGTGTTCTCCCAGATCGGAACCGGGGATGTGGCCAACGATCCCATGCCACCCAACGAGGGGGACATCTACGTCATCTTGAAGCCGCGAAAGGAGTGGCCGAATCATCACAAATCGAAGGAGACCCTGATCCATGACATCGAGGAGCGCATCGATGTGCTCCCGGGAAACATTTATGAATTCACCCAGCCCATCGAGGATCGGTTCAACGAGCTGATCGCCGGGGTCACGAGCGACGTGGCGGTCAAAGTGTTCGGGGACGATCTGGAAACCTTGCGGCATTCGGCGGAACGAGCCGCGTCCGTGTTGCGTCGCGTGCGAGGCTCGGCCGACGTGAAGGTTGAAGCAGTGGCGGGGCTGCCCCTCCTCACCGTCGATATCGATCACCAGGCTGCGGCGCGTTACGGCCTGTCGGTTCGCGACATCCAGACGACGGTGCGCACCGCTCTGGCCGGCACCACGGCCGGAGACGTGCTGTCGGGAGATCGTCGTTTCCCGATCGTGGTCCGGCTCCCCGAACGTTTGCGCTCCAACCTGCGGGAGCTCGATCGACTTCCGGTGCCCGTTCCGGCGGGGCTGGGCGGCACCGATTCGAGCGGGAATGCAACCCGATTCATTCCGCTCGGAGAAGTGGCGCACATGAAGCTGGCCGAGGGACCGAACGAGATCGGGCGCGAGAACGGAAAGCGGCTCGTGGTCGTGGAGGCCAACGTTCGCGGGCGCGATCTAGGCGGCTTCGTGGATGAAGCGCGCCGCAAAGTGGCCCGAGACGTCCCGCTCCCCGCCGGATACTGGATCACTTGGGGTGGGCAATTCGAGAACTTGATGGCGGCACATCGACGTCTCAACATCGTCGTGCCGCTCGCGCTCTTGCTCATTTTTGGATTGCTCTACGGAGCATTCGGTTCGGTCTTGGATGCGCTCTTGGTGTTCAGCGGAGTGCCGCTCGCGCTCACGGGAGGCGTGCTCGCGTTGCTCGTCCGTGGCATGCCCTTTTCCATCACCGCCGCAATCGGCTTCATTGCTCTCTCCGGCGTAGCCGTCCTCAATGGTCTGGTCATGGTGTCTTTCATCCGCAAATTGCGCGACGACGGCCAGGATCTGGACACTGCCCTCCGTGATGGTTCGGAGACGCGGCTTCGCCCCGTGCTCATGACCGCGCTCGTGGCGTCCTTGGGTTTCGTTCCGATGGCGGTGGCGACCGGTACCGGCGCCGAGGTGCAGCGCCCCCTGGCCACCGTGGTCATCGGGGGGATTCTTTCGTCGACGCTGCTTACCTTGGTGGTTCTGCCGGCCCTCTATCGGATGACGCATCGGGTTGCGGATGCGGCGTCGTGATCGGCGAACCTTGATCGACCGCCGCGCTGTGCCCGCGTGAAATGCCGATGGGGCGGGAGTTCCCCGCTCTGAGCCAGGCGATCAGTCCGCCGGCGAGGAGCACGTCACGCTCTCGAGCCGAAAATCGGGCGAGAACGTTGAACGATTCCGTTCCGGCGCGGGAGGGCTCCTCCGCACCCGAACGCACCCGCACGAGCATGCGCTCTTCGCCCTGCTCGAGCGCGGTCCTGATGCCGGAGAGTTCCCAGATTTCACCCACCCGAGCAAGGTGGCGATCCTCTTCGCGCTCGAACACGAGCGGGAGAATTCCCTGCGCGATGAGGTTTTGCCGGTGAATCCGCGCGAAGGAGAGCGCGATGACCGCCAGCACCCCGAGATGCTTGGGGGCGAGCGCGGCGTGCTCCCGGCTCGAGCCCTGCCCGTAGTTGTGGCCCGCGACCACGAACCCGCCGCCCCACTCGCGGGCTCTCGCGGCAAAATCGGGATCGAAGCGACGCAACGTGAACTCGGCGATGGCGGGAACGTTGGAACGATACGCCATCACGATCGCTCCGTCGGGAGTGAGATCGCCGGTGCTGACATCGTCCGGAAGCTCGATGAGGACGCGGCCGTTCAATGTTGCCGGCAAGGGATGCTGCTCGGGGGGTGGCTTGATGTTGGGACCGCGCACGATCTCGATGCGCTCTGCCTCCTCGGGAGGAGGAGGCAGAAGGATGCTCCGATCATCCATGGCTGGAGCGGTGGGGGGCGGAACTATCACCGGCTCCACTCCAAGATCGCGAGGGTCCGTGATGACGCCTTTGAGCGCCGTCGCGGCAGCGGTGGCCGGACTACATAAATACACTTGATCGTCTTCGGTGCCGCTGCGTCCTGGGAAGTTGCGATTCATGGTGCGGACCGACACCGCTCCCGAAGGCGGAGCTTGTCCCATCCCCACGCAGGGCCCGCACGCGGGCTCGAGCATGCGGGCGCCCGCGGCAATGAGCTGGTGATACACACCGGTGGTCGTAATGACATCGAGGATTTGGCGGGAGCCTGGCGTGACGGTGAGCGATAGCTTGGGGTGCGCGGTTGCGTTTTCCAGAACGGCGGCGACAATGGCCAGATCCCGATACCCTGAGTTCACCGAGCTTCCTACACACACTTGCTGCGCTTCGATGCCGGCCACATCGCGCACCATGACCACGTTCCCCGGGCTTCCCGGTTTGGCAATGAGCGGCTCGAGCCGGTCGAGCTCGATGATTTCTTCCTCGTCGTATACCGCCTTTGGATCGGGCAAGAGCTCCTTCCAGTCCTGCCCGCGCGCCTGGGACTCGAGCCACTCTTTGGTGCGAGCGTCCGAGGGAAAGATGCCCGTGGTGGCGCCGGTTTCCACGGTCATGTTGCAAATGGTGGCCCGCTGGGTGACATCCAAAGTGCGGACACCAGGACCGATGAATTCGAACACGCACCCGCGGCCGCCCCGCACGCCCCTGCGGCGCAAGAGTTCGAGTATCACATCCTTCGCTTCGACCCAGGGCGAGAGCCGGCCCTCGAGGCGCACCGCGACCACGCGCGGCGCCGGGAGTGCGAGCGGATAGCCGGCGAGCGCGCACGCGACCTCGAGGCCCCCCGCGCCCACCGCGAACATCCCGAGTGCGCCTGACGTGGTGGTGTGGCTGTCCGCTCCCACGAGAAGCTCTCCCGGCCGCGCGAAGCGCTCGATATGCAAGTAATGGCAGATGCCGTTCCCCGGCCGCGAATAGTGCAATCCGTATCGCGCGCAGAACGTGCGAAGGAAACGGTGGTCGTCGGGATTCTTGAAATCCACGGCAAGAATGTTGTGGTCGACATAGACGATGCCGAAGGGGATGCCGATGCGCTCCACCCCGAGCGCCTGCAGCTGCTCCACGAAGGCGGGTGGGGCTTTGCCCACCGATTGCATTTGGGCGGCATCGCGAGCGGCCCTCGATCCAAGCTGCTCCAGCTCGAGACAGGCCATGGTCCCGGTAGCGTCCTGGAGCAGCGCCTGATCCACCCGGAGCTGTATTTCTTCGCCGGGAACCAGGCGACCCTCAACCAGATGTTCGCCGAGAAGGCGATAGGTCAATGTCATGACTGATACGTATTACTCGGGTTGGAGCCTGTAAACTCTCGTTTGCTCCAGGGCGACCTGCTCACTGTACCAGATGTCGTTTCCCTCATCGGCGATGGCAGTCTGGACCTGACCCGAGCTGGAATGGGGCACATCGAAGACGGCGATCGCATGGCCGTCCATTCCCAGCTCGTACAAACGCAGCGTGTACCAGCTCATCGTCCAGAAATGTTGCCCATCGAACTCGAGGTGGTAGGGATCCGGAACCTCCACCGCGACGCTGTCGAGGAGCGCGCCCGAGCCATCGAACTGGACCAACCTCCTCGCCGCCCAATCCAGGGACCAGTAATCCGCCCCATCGTAGGCGAGCCCCGAGGTGCGATGCGGCAGCTCGTACCGGCGCAGGATGCCGGTCTCGTCGAACTCGAACATGGCCGATCCGTTTATCGATCCACCCGGGCCGATGATGGTCGTGGGAAGGAATCCCAACAAATGTGTGCCATCGAAGGTCAAGGCCCCGCTCGTCCAGCGGATGCCGCTCGAGTAGTAGATGATTACTTGATCCTGGAATTGGCCCAGCTCGTTGAAACGCAAGAACTCATCACTGAGTGTGCTGAGCCAGAGCCGCGAACCGTCCCAAACCATCGATCGCACATAGGTCGGTACGACATAAGAGAACTGCACGTTCACGGCACGTTCGTCTATGGCGTGGGCGGTAAAGGGGGTCAAAAGACCGGCCACGGGGTACGAGATGTTGCCGGAGAGGTTGAATGACGTATCGGCCGCCGCGTCCAACGTGAACGTGTATTGGTAGGCGATGCGGCTCGTATCGAGTTCGAGATGAAGCGAATCGTCCAACGTGCCGCGGACGAAGAGGTATTCCGGAGCGCCCAAGTCGGGAACGCGCGTAATCACGAGCTCCCCGATCACGTCCCGGTCCGAGACTTCCGCTTCGAGGCTCAGGGCGCCCCGAACGCCTCCTTCGGTGAAGCTGCCCACCGAGGTAAGAGATCTGGTGACCGGAACCCGGGGAGACGTCGTGTCGTCGTTGCAGCCAGCCGCCAGAACGTAAAGGACAAACGCGTAACCATATCGAGCACGCATGGCACCCCCTTCGTCCCCTGGCACTAGTATTCTACACGCGGTGTTATACTGCAGTTCCATTAGGGCTGGGGAGGCCTTTCTGATGCAAAGGCCAGCTCGAGACGGGGCAGCGGTCTTCTTTGGTATTTCCGTAGCGGTCGCGCTCGTATGGAGTGCCGCGGTTCCCCGGGAATCCATTCCGAAAAATTCCAGCACGCCTCCCAGTGTCACCTTCCTGCATCCCTCCGACAACGGAGAGATCGTTCCTTACCGCGCCGTTCTGTCGTGGACGGGAAGCGACCCCGACTCCGGGGATGCCATCCAGCATTACGAAATAGCCATCGACCCACCGAGTGTATTTACTTCGGCTGAGATCGCTCATCCCGAAGCGGCGCCAGGAGTGACGATCACGGTGCGGCTGGGTTCCGAAGCAGGACGAGACACGATCGAAGTGGCCAAGAGTGTCGCGGACTCGGTTTATTCCTTTCTGTGGATCGGCACTCCGGACACGAGCGAGAGCTTCGTGTTCGCGACGCCGAATCCGGATTCAGAATTCGTGGGCGGGCAGATCCTTCCTCGGGAATCCTACTCGGGAGGGCATCGGGCCTTCGTTCGGGCGGAGGACGTGACCCAGGCGATCTCCGAAACCGATTCCGTCTGGTTCACGGCTAAGAATGAGACCCCTACGACGACGATCACCTATCCCAACATCACTGCCGAAATTGGTGATCTGGGTCCCTCGCTCCTACTCAAAGCCGTGGGCACGGACCCGGATACGGTTTCTGCGACGCATCTACCCGTGGGATTTCTGGTCAACTTGGTCCGCCTGGATGCGCTCCAGCCTCCCATTCCCATTCTTCAAGCAACGCCTGAGGCTCTTCTCCGGTTCGGAGAGTGGGTCTACGAAACGGGAGATTCGCTCGAGAAGACCATAGATCTGGCCACTCCAGCGGAATACATCCTGGGTGTTCGGGCGGTAGACGAGAACGGGGGAGTGGATCCGACGGTTCAGTTCGGAAGGAACGCCTTCAAGTTTCAAGCGTTTCCGGCCGGAGGAAAGCCGGACCTGATCGTCTACGAAACGACCATCGGCCAGAAGGCATTTCGGGGGACGCCGGCACCGGTGGACGTAGAGGTCCCTGCGGATACGGAGTTGCTGTTTCATTGGGCGGCGAGCGCGGAGCGGTACGGTGGAGAAATAGAGTCCTATAGCTGGGGTCTTGATATACCCGACCCGGGCATAGAAGGACCTGAATCCGGTTGGAGTCCGTGGGGCCAGGTCACCTCTCCTCCCGATCCCATTCTCTTTTCTACCCCGGGCATCCATACATTGTACGTTCGGGCCCGTGATATCGCCGGCTCGTTCACCTTGGCTCAACTCGTTCTCCATGTCATCGAGTTTCCCTTCGACAGAGAAATACTGCTCGTCGACGACTCCTTCGACAACTTGGCGCCACGGGATTCAGAGCATGATGCGTTCTGGCAGGACATGGTGAGTTATTACGTTGCCAATTCGGACCTCCCGCTGGAGCAGTTTTTTACCTACGCTGTGCATGGGGATGGGGACCGAGGAAACCTGGTTCCAAACCCGCCGGAGCTGAGCGAACTGGGAAGGTACAAGGTCGTGGTATGGGAAAACGCGGGTTGGGGATACAACTCGGACAGCGGGCTCATCGAGTGCACTGCGCTCTCTCCGACGCTTTCAGCCTATCTACGCGGAGGGGGGAAGCTCTGGCTGGACGGCCGCGCGACGGTGGCGGCGACAACCGCCACTCCAAACTTGTTCGGAGCCGATCTCACCTATCCCAAAACAGAGCTCGGTCCGGGGGGCTGGGCCTGGGATTTTCTGAAACTTCACTCGAGCAAGATCAACAACGACAAAGGGGCCAGTACCAAGAATCTGCTCCATAGCGTATGGCCCTTTCCCACCGTTCCGGTCGTATATGACAGCATGACCGTGGATTTGAACAAGCTGAGTATTCTTCAGCAACCCTACGGCGGTTTCAGCCACGCGGACGCAGTATTCGATCCTATCCATGCGGAGTCGGAGCCGGGTTTTCAAGGCGATATCGACAGCATTTACGCGTATGGAGCGGCGGGCAACGAAGTCCAAGCAAACCCCTCCACATATCACGGCAAGCTATGCGCGCTCCGCTGGCACGATCTGGATCCCAAACCACTTCATGGCCGAATCCAGTGGTTCGGGTTCTCGCTCTACTTTATGCAGCAGGACCAGGCTCGGAAGACAGTTCAGCAATCTCTCGATTGGCTGCGGCAAGACGATGGCATCGTCCCGGTGGAGGGCCTCACCTATACCGCGCTCCGAGAAGGGGCGCGGGTCGTGATCCGCTGGGATGTGGCGGAAAACGGCGAGAACCGCTCATTTCGACTCTATCGCGAGGAGCCGGGCCGGGAGCGCGAGCCTCTGGAGACGTCGACTCTGAGCGGTAAACTGCACTACGAGTTCGTTGACGATGCGGCACCGGCAGGAGCGGTTAACTATTGGCTGGCCGAGTTTGCTCGGTCGGGATCCGTGTTGTGGCACGGGCCTATGTCGGTGGCCCCTGCTCTGATCCTGAAACGTCCCGTGTTGGCCGACGTGAAACCCAATCCAATTCACGGCAGCGCCCGAATTGAATACTCATTGCCGCAAGCCGAGCATGTATGGCTCACCGTGCACGACGTTTCCGGCCGCCAGATCGCGGCGCTCGTGGACGATCTCCAAGACCAGGGCGATCACACGTTCGACTGGAACCCGAGTGGAACGGGACGCCTGGCCGCCGGTTTTTATGTCATTCGGCTTCACACCGGCGGGAACGATATGGCCCGCAAAGTATTCGTCCTGCCGTGAAATTCGAGGCAGGAGCCCCCGGAGCGGCCCGACCCCTAGAAGGCGCGCTCCGGAGGCGTTTCGGCTAACGGCCCGGTTTCTTCGTAGCCGCCTGCGTGTTCGACGTCACCTTGATGTGGCCGTGAATCCGCTCATATTCGGCCTGGGTCAGGACCTTCTTGGAGACCAGATCCTTCTTGGACTTGTAGGGACGCGCGGCAATGATCTTGTCCGCGGTCGCCGAGTCCACTCCGGTCAGCTTCATGAGTTCTTCTTTGCTGGCCGTGTTGAGGTTGTACTTGACCACCGTTGTCTTGGGCTTGGCCTCGGTCTTGGTCGCCGGCTTGGCCGGTGTGGCCGGCATGGCCGGTGTTGCGGATTGAGCGTGCAATGCATGCGGCGAGGCCAGAAGCACGAGCAGCATGCTCACGGCGCAGAGCGTCAACAGTCGTTTCATTGCTATCTCCAATGGAGGGCGCGGGAAAGCGATGCGCAGAGGGGCCCTCCAGAAAGGCTGCGCATCGGGGTGAAAGCCGTGCTCTGGGCGAGCAGGCTCGATGGGGGGTCAATCTTTGAAGAGATCCGGGAAATACTTAACCGTGGAAAAACTGGCCGGAGGGACAAGCGGCAGGGAGAGATCGATGCATCTCGAGAAAACCGCGGTGGACCTCGACCGGAGTGTGGATTCAGGAGCAACTGCTTACGTTCGGCTTGGGGAGAAAGGGCAAAGCCTTGTGCGATCGGGGAAAAGCGGCGGCTCAGGTCGTATCCGGAAAGCCCGGATCGAGGACCCGAACGCGTATTTCGTGAATGCCGCAAGGAGCTAAACCCAAGGCGCGAAGTTCTTCGCGCGTGGGAGCGATGGGACGTTGGCGGGGGAGTTTTCCGGTCCGGAAGACGATGAGAGGCCGTCCCGGAGGCAATATGAGGGGCCCGGGGAACATTGAGCCCCGAAACATTGCCGAAGCTTCGAACCGCCCCGCCCGCGACGAGAAGTGTCACGAGCAGAGCCACGCGCGACACGATTGATTTCACAGTTTCCTGGCTTTCGCGAAAAAAGCTAGTTCTAGGTACCGAGAAGCAGGACATAGTTATTCCCGGAACCGGAACTCCGCACGAATCACAGATTTGAGGAAACTTTCTGGCTCGGCCAGAAGGGCAGATGTGATAACCTCATCGTCCACTACAACAGTGAGCGTCCAACCAGGGGAGGGTGCTCGCAG
>Ga0070698_100001489_pt1 | contig 26007 bp, 28 predicted proteins | sample KBSK1502metaG_FD_65477 | JGI IMG/M metagenome (GOLD analysis project Ga0070698, IMG submission 65477) | Corn, switchgrass and miscanthus rhizosphere microbial communities from Kellogg Biological Station, Michigan, USA - KBS K1-50-2 metaG | ecosystem: Host-associated > Plants > Roots >... | reverse complement strand
GGCCCCGCACGCTCGCCACCCTCGAGGTGCCGCCGCACACGCACTCGCACAAGGTACGCGCGGCCAACGGGCTCATGCTGGTGAACCGCGAAGCGCAGCCAGCGGACCGGCCGCCGGCCGGGGTGGGCGGCGGCCTCGTCGTCTACGACGTCTCCAATCCGGAGCGGCCCCGCGAGATCACCTTTTGGAGATGCGGGGGCGCCGGCGTGCACCGATTCACCTTCGACGGGCGCTACGCGTACATCTCGCCCGAGATGGACGGCTACGTCGGCAATATCGTGATGATCCTGGACCTCCACGATCCTGCGCGGCCGAAGGAGGTCGGGCGCTGGTGGATGCCGGGGCAGTGGACGGCGGGAGGCGAACAGGCGTCCTGGCCCGGCCGGCGGCACCGCTGCCATCATCCGATTCGCTCCGGCAACCGGCTCTACGTGAGCTACTGGCACGGCGGCTTCGTCATCCTCGACATCGAGGACATGGCGAAGCCCCGCTTCGTCTCGGGCCTCGACTGGAGCCCGCCCTACATCACGCCCACCCACACCGCCCTGCCGCTGCCCTTCGCGCTCCACGGCCGGCGGATCATGCTCGCCGCCGACGAGGACGTGGCCAAGACCGCTCCGGGACCGCCGTCGTTCCTCTGGCTGGTGGATATCACCGACGAGCTCCACCCGGTCCCCATCGCGAGCTTCCAGGTGGCGGGGGTGAACGGTGATCCGCAGCCCGAGTTCACCGGCTGCCATCAGCCCTGCGAGCGCGTCACCGGGACGGAGATCCCGGTGGCGTGGTTCGCTCACGGCCTCCGCATCGTGGACGTGGCCAACCCCCATGCCCCTCGCGAGATTGCCCACTTCCTCCCGGAGCCCCCGGCGGGCCACTCGCGCGTGTCCAGCAACGACGTGGAGGTGGACGGCCGCGGCCTGCTCTACCTCATCGACCGCGGCCGCGGACTGCACATATTGGAGCGAACTTAGACCGCATCCCCCCCGTTTCACGCCCGCCCGGCTCCGGTGTCTCAAGGGCATGAACAACAGAACTGATCACGGCTTCTTGGTGCTGGCGGATGTGTCGGGATTCACGGCGTTCGTGACCACCACCGAGCTGGAGCACGGGTCGGAGATCATCGCGGCCCTGCTCGACGAAGTGGTCGCACACTTCTCGCCGCCGCTCGAGATCCAGGAGATCGAGGGCGACGCGGTGTTCGCCCTCGGCGGGGCGGCCTCCGAGCTTCCGCGCACCCGGCTGCTGGAGGTGCTCGAGGAGGCCTTTGTCGCCTTCAAGACCCGGCAGCGGACGATGCAGGACGCGGAGATCTGCCTCTGCGGGGCCTGCCAGCAGATCGGAACGCTCGATCTGAAGATGGTGGTCCACCACGGTCCGTTCCTGCGGCACACGGTTGGAGGCCGGAACCGGGTCACCGGCACCGCGGTGATCCTCGTTCACCGGCTCTTGAAGAACGGCGTGGCGCGGAAGGGGGGCTACGCCCTCCTCACGGAGCAGGTGGTGCGGTCACTGGGGCTCGACGTCGAGCAGGCCGGGCTGCCGGCCCACACCGAGCGCTACGAGCACCTGGGCGACGTGCGCTGCTTCGTGCGCGAGCTCGCCCCCGCTCACACCCTCTCCCCAGCGGGGAGAGGGCAGGGTGAGGGGCTTAAGGGTGAGGGGCTCAAGGGTGAGGGGGAGCTTCAGCCGCAGGCGATCGCGTAGACGTCGCTGACGCCCTCGGGTAGTCGGTTCTCGCGCCAGGTGGACCCGGCGTCCTCGGTGCCGAAGACCTGACCGGTGCGGCTCACGCAGTAGACGGAGGCCGCATCGCGCGGGTGCAGCGCGACCGCCATCATGGTGGATTCCGCCTTCACGCCGCGGTCGAAGCGCGTCCACGTCTCGCCGAGGTTGTCGCTGCGGTAGAGCGAGCCGTCTTCGCTCCGCGCGGCCGGGCTGAGGCAGGCGTAGAGCACGCGGGGATCTTGCGGCGAGACGCGGACGTCTCGGCTGTAGGTCAATGGGGAGAACCGGCCCACCTCCATGTCCTGCCAGTGCGTCGCGCGGTCGGTGCTGCGGAAGAGACCCATGCGCAGGGCCAGGAACACGGTGCCGCTGGCCGCTGCGCTCACGCAGAGCGCGTGGCCGTCCAGCATGCCCTCCAGGTCGCTATCGCTCACGATGCGGCTCTTGAGGTGCGGGAGCTCGCCGAGCTTGAGGAGATCCGCGGAGCAATCGTCCCACGTCTCGCCGCCGTCGAGGCTCCGCATGGCGCCGCCCACCTCGAGCGCGGCGTAGATGTGCTCCGGCTGCGCGGGATCGACGGCCATGCGCATCACGCGGCAGGCGAAGGGCATCTTGACCCGCTCGGCCTGCACCGCCTTCGGCAGCCTCCGCCACGTGGCGCCCTCGTCGTCGCTGCGGTAGATGCCCACCGGCGAGGTCCCGGCGAAGAGCGTCCGGGGACGGCTCGGATGGACGAGGATGGACCAGACCTGACCGCCGTCCTCGGGGAACGGCATGCGCTCCCAGCGCTCCCCGCGGTCGACGCTACGGTAGGGGCCCTTCTGCGTACCCACGTAGACGACGTCGGGGTTCGTCGGGTGCACCGTGATGGCCTGGACGTGTGTCTCGTCCGGGAGACCCTTGTTCGAGAGCTCCCAGCGCTCCTGGCCGGCTTCCCGACGAAAGACGCCGCTCTTCGTCCCGGAAGTCCACTTCGCCGCCCCGACGTAGATGTGAGAGGGACCCGTTGACGTCGCCATAGACGCTCCCCTTTCCGGTACCGGTCGTGCGCCACAGCATAGCAGGCGGCCCGTGCTGCGCAACCCTCCCCGCGATCGCTAGGCGCACCACTCGCGCGGGCCGTCGTCGGCGAAGCCGCACTGCTCGCACGGGCTGTAGAAGTGCCAGGCGGGCGGCATCGCGACGGCCAGGCGCAGCGACAGCTCGGTCCCGACATTCTTGATATGGTGCACCGCGCCGCGCGGCACCCACACGATGTCGTCCTTGGCCGCGTTCACCACCACGCCGCCGGTCAGCTCCCACTGCAGGCGCCCGCCCAGGACCACCCACCACTCGTCGAACTCGCGGTGCCAGTGGGGCCGGTTGCCGCCGCCGGGCGGCGAGGCGATGAGGGTCACCAGGTTGCGCTCGTCGGCGATGATGCGCCGGGACCAGGGCGGTGGCCCCATCTGCGCGACCACCTCCGCGACCCGCGTGTGCAGCGCGTTCGGCCCGCTCGCGCCGACGGAAGCGGGCGGCGTGGGTCCGGGGGCCAGGCGGTTGATGACGATGGTGACGGGTGCCTCGACGGTGGACATTGGGAGCCTCCCGGCTGAGAGGATACCCGCCGGCGGCGCGGGCGCAAGCGGTTGCGGGCTCCGGACCGCTCGCTTATGATCGGGGCCCTGGAAGGAGGGCGCGCCATGTCGTTGACGACGAGGAAGCTCCACCCCCTGCTCGGCGCCGAGATCGTGGGTATCGACGTCAACAGCGTGGACGACGCGACCTTCAAGGCGATCGTCGACGCGTTCAACGAGTACTCGGTGCTGCTCTTCCGGGGGCAGTCCCTCACCGACGAGGAGCAGATCGCCTTCAGCCGCCGCTTCGGCCCGCTCGAGATCACGATCCGGACCATCGCGAGCCAGGACCGCACCCCCGAGCACATCTCCAACCTCTCCAACGTGGACGCCGACGATCGCCTGATCCCGGCCGGTGACAAGCGCAACATCTTCAACGCGGGCAACCAGATGTGGCACAGCGACAGCTCGTTCAAGAAGGTGCCCGCGATGGCCTCGCTCCTCTCGGCCCGCGAAATCCCGGCGGAGGGCGGGGAGACCCAGTTCGCGAGCATGCGGATCGGCTACGCGCGGCTGCCCGAGGACATGCAGCGCTTCCTCGAGGGCAAGGTGGCCGTCCACAGCTTCGTGTACTCGCGCGGGCTCGTGGACGACGGGCTGACGCCGCCCGATCACGCGGCCCAGGTGCCACCGGTCCGGCAGGCGCTGGTCCGGATCAACCCGGCCAACCGGCGCAAGGCCTTCTACGTGGGCTCGCACGCCTGCGAGATCGTGGGCATGTCGACCCCGGAGGCGCGGGCGCTCCTGCGCGAGCTGCGGGAGGCCGCCACCCGGCCAGAGCTGGTTTATACGCATCGCTGGCGGGTCGGCGATCTCGTGATGTGGGACAACCGCTGCATGCTCCACCGCGGGCGTCCGTGGGACGAATCGAAGTACCGCCGGGTCATGCATCGCACCACCGTGGCCGGGGAAGGGCCGACCGCGCCGGACGAGGGCCCCGCCTCGGTCACGCCGGCGCGCGAGGTGGACCTGGCCTGGGGCCGCTCGCAGCTCGAGATGGTCTAGCCCTCGGCCGCCGAGCCGCAAGGGCCGCGGTGCTCATCGAGACGGAGCGGAGGGTCGCGTCGATGTCAGGCGAGGTCGTCGTCATCGGCCATCCGCTCGTGCAGCACAAGCTCGGCCTGATGCGCATGCGGGACACGAGCACCTCCGAGTTCCGCAGCCTGCTCGCCGAGATCAGCATGCTGCTGGCCTACGAGGTGACGCGCGACCTGCCGACCCACGAGGTGGCCGCGGAGACCCCGGTGGCCCCCACCACCGTCCACCTCCTCGACGGCAAGAAGATCGTGCTCGTCTCGATCCTGCGCGCGGGGAACGGGCTGCTCGACGGCATGCTGCGCATCCTCCCGAGCGCGCGGGTCGGACACGTCGGGCTCTACCGCGATCCGAAGACGCTCCAGGCCGTCGAGTACTACTTCAAGGTGCCGCACGAGATGCAGGAGCGCGACGTGATCGTGCTCGATCCGATGCTCGCGACCGGCAACTCCGCGGTGGCCGCGGTCAACCGCGTCAAGGCGACTCGGCCCCGCTCGGTGCGGTTCGTCTGCCTCCTGACCTGTCCGGAAGGGCTCCAGAGCTTTCACCGCGTCCACCCGGACGTGCCGGTCTACACCGCGGCCATCGACAGCCACCTGAACGACCACGGCTATATCGTGCCCGGCCTTGGCGACGCGGGCGACCGGCTCTTCGGCACGAAGTGAGACTCGCGGGCAAGGTGGCGCTGATCAGCGGCGGCGCGCGCGGCATGGGCGCGGCGGAGGCGCTGCTCTTCGCGCGCGAAGGCGCCCGGGTGGTCCTGGGCGACATCCTCGACGCGGAAGGCGAGCGGGTCGAGGCCGCCATCACCGGCAAGGGTGGCGAGGCGGTGTTCGTGCACCTCGACGTGACCCACGAGGCCGACTGGGAGCGCGCGGTGGCCACCGCGGTGTCGCGCTTCGGCCGGCTCGACGTGCTCGTGAACAACGCGGGCATCGGCGGGGGCAGCCGGCTCGAGGACACGACCGCCGAGGCGTGGGACCGCGGGATGGACGTCAATGCCAAGGGGGTCTTCCTCGGCACCAAGGCGGCGATCCCCGCGATGCGCCGCGCCGGCGGCGGCTCGATCGTCAACATCTCCTCGCAGCTCGGGATGGTGGGGATGGAGCGCAGCAGCCCGCAGTACCAGGCCTCTAAGGGCGCGGTGCGCACGCTGACCAAGCTGACCGCGGTGCAGTACGCGCGCGAGCGCATCCGCGCCAACTCGGTTCACCCCGGCCCGATCGTGACCGCGATGACCGAGGCGCGGCGGGGAGACCCCGCGCACTACGAGTACATGGTCTCCCGCATCCCGCTCGGACGCTACGGCGAGCCCGACGAGGTCGCCTACGGCGTGCTATACCTGGCCTCGGACGAATCCTCGTTCGTGACGGGCAGTGAGCTGGTGATCGACTGAGGATGGACCGCCCAGTAGCAGGCAACCGAGAAGGAGCTCAGCGTGATCTACGAGATTCGACCTTGGCCGTCGCAGCGTCGCGTTGAGCCTGCTTGGCGCCGATCGCCTTGAGCAGGGCCGGAAGCTGGTCCCCAGGAGCCGCGGCTTCGGGTGGCGCGTGGCCGCGATACCTCTGATCAGGACTTCCGGGACGTCTGAGAAAAGAACGTACTCACCAGCGGGTGAAGGTCTTTGCCGCTGCACTGCGGACAGGCAGGCACGCCTTTGTCATGTTGGCCGATCGATAACGTAATTGCTACCTCACGTCGGCAGTTGCCGCAGTAATACTCGTACAGAGGCATAGCTGATCCCCCTATGATTGCGACATCCGTCGAAAGTCGGTACTGAGCCGACCGAGTGCCCGAGCCTAGCGGCCCGGCCCGGTATACGTCAGGGGCTTCTTGCTCGCCTGGTCGACCTCCTCGGGGGTCATGAGGACGACGGTCTTGCAGTGGGCACCGCCTGAGGCGCTCACCGCCAAGGAGATAGCCGAGGCGCTGGCGTGGTCCGGCACATCGGCGACGACAAAGGCATCGGCGTCGCCGAAGGCGAAGTAGAAGGATTCGATCTTGCCGCCGACGCTCTTGGCCGCTTGCTCGGCCGCGGCCCGCCGCTTGCTGCCGCCACGCTCGAGAAGGCCTTTGGCACCCTGCGCGGTGTAGGAGACCTCGAAGAGATACTTGGCCATGGCCGCCTCCATAACGTCGGGACGGTTGGGAAGGGGAAGCGCGTAGATGCTAAGTGCGACACGCTCTGCTGTCAATGCCGATCTTGCCCTCTTGCCAGGCCGCTTCGGGGCACAGATCGTTCAGCGGATCACCTCCGCAGGCCGGCTGGACGCAGGGTGTACGCTAATAGCCGAAGGGGCCCTCGTAGCACCCAGCGCCGAAAGGCAACCGTCCCGCCCGTCGCTAGTGACCAAGGCCGGGACACGCAGCACGGTCTTTGTATGCAATCGATACTTTCGAGGATCGCGGAGAACCTTGTCTCGTTCGTCGTCTGGTACAGCCTCTGGCAGGTTGCGGACTTCCTGTTCAAGGTGCACTGACAGGGCATAGTGCGCAGCGTCAAGTGGCTCAAGGTGAAGGTCCTGCGCTATGGGCAGGCCGAGCGCCGATGGGAGCCAAAGCCGCGATGGTCCCAGCACAGCCTCAGCTCAGGTCCCAGGTCATCCGTTGGCGATATACGTCGTGAAATCCCCGCGCTCGATAGAGGGCGAACGCCGCGGTGTACCTCGAGCTCGACGGCCCGCACTCCGCGGCGGCGACCTTCCGTCAGGAGGTGCTCGAGGAATGCGGTCGCGACCAGGCGGCGGCGCGCCGCGGGGACGACGTAGAGTTCTTCGACCCATAGGGTGTAGCCGCCCTTCCCGACGCTGACGATCTGGTTGGCGAGCAGGATGCCAACCGCGACGCCATCCAGTTCGGCCAGCAATAGCCAGATTAGCGAGTGGGGTGTGAACGCCAACTCCACTCCGTCTCCGACCCGGGCCGGATCTGCGGGTAGGTTGTGCTCCGTGAGTTGAGCGACCAAGGGACGGACACAGGTTTCTCGATCCGTCCGATTGGCGGCGCGAACGGAGACGGACATGGGGGCCTACTCCCGGCCGCTTCCCGCCCGCCCGTTGGCGGGAGCGGAGCCGGTCAGGCGGGCGGAAGCCCGTCGAGGAAATCGAGCAGGACGCGGTTGAAGGCCTCCGGCTGGTCGAGGTTCGAGGAGTGTCCGGCGTCCCGGATGAGCTCGAGCCTCGCCCCGGGGATCTTCTTCGCCATGTACTCGCACGGGGCGAGGAAGGGCTGGTCCTGATCGCCGACGATGATCAGGGTCGGCACCTGGATCGAGACGAGCCCGTCGATCACCCGCGAGCCCTCCTGGGCCAGCATCCCGCGCGCGGCGTGAGCCAGCCCCTGGGCGGAGCGGTGCAGGGCCACCGCTTCCCGCACCTCGCGGCTCTTCCCGAGGGCGTCGAGCCCGCGCGCCTCCAGCGCGGCCGCGCGCTCGAGGGCGCGCGCATTCCAGGCCTCCCGGGCGTCCGCGCTCCGGTAGCCGGGCCCGGAGTCGCAGATCACGAGGGCGCGCACCATCTCCGGATGCTCGAGGTAGAAGGCGAGCGAAACGTAGCCGCCGAGAGACAGGCCGCCGATCACCGCGCGCCTCACCCCCAGGTCCCCGAGGAGCGCGCGCATGTCCCCGACGGTGAGGGCCGCGGAGTATCGCGCGGGATCCGTCGGGCTCTCGGTCTCGCCGTGCCCGCGCATGCTCCAGCTGATGACACGGTGGCGCTCGCCGAGGGCCCGATGCTGAGCGTCCCACATGCGGCGCGTGGCGGAGTAGCCGTGGCTCAGCAGCACCGCCGGCCCGCCGCCACTCACCTCGTAGTCGATCTCGATCCCGTTGAGCTTCGCTCGCGCCATGGCGCCCTCCTTTCCCACCGGAGCGCGCCCGAGTATGCCAGAATCCCCCCATGCACACCATCCGGGAACGCGTTGCGTGGTGGCTGGTGGTGGTCGTGATCATGATAACGCCGGCGGGTGCGATGGCCCAGGAGCTGACCGAGCTGTCGGCCGCGGAGGCGGCGGCGCGAATCCGGGCCGGCACCCTCAAGAGCGAGGATCTGGTCCGCGCCCTCGTCGACGTGATCGAGCGCAAGCGCGATCTGAACGCCTTCATCACCTTCGACCGCGACCGCGCGCTCGCCTCCGCGCGCAAGGCCGACGCGCTGGCCGCCCGCAAGAGCTTCGCGGGCGTGCTCCACGGGGTGCCGATCGTGGTGAAGGACAACATCCACATCGCGGGCCTGCCGAACTCGGCGGGCACCCCCGCGCTCAAGGACTTCGTCCCCTCCCGCAACGCCCCCGTCGCCGAGAAGCTGATCCGGGCCGGCGCGATCGTGCTCGGCAAGACCAACATGCACGAGCTGGCCTTCGGCATCACGAGCAACAACGCGGCCTTCGGTCCGGCGCGCAACGCCTACGACCCGACCCGCATCGCGGGCGGCTCCTCCGGCGGCACCGGCAGCGCCATCGCCGCGCGGATGGCCGCCGCGGGCCTCGGCACGGACACCGGCGGCTCGGTGCGCATTCCCGCCGCGCTGAACGGGATCAGCGGCCTGCGGCCGTCACTCGGGCGCTACTCGCAGGACGGCATCACGCCCATCGCCCACACCCGGGACACCGCGGGACCGATGGCGCGCGAGGTGGCCGATCTGGTGCTGCTCGACAGCGTCATCACCGGCGCCCGCGACCGAGTGGTGATGGCGCCGCTCAAGGGCCTGCGCCTCGGGGTATATCGGGCCCTCTTCTTCCGTAACCTGGATCCGGAGACCGAGCAGGTGACGAAGGCGGCGCTCGACCGGCTGCAGGGCGCGGGCGCCGAGATCGTCGAGGTCGACATGACCGGGCTGGTCGACCTCAACGGCAAGGTGAGCTTTCCGGTGGCTCTCTACGAGGCCAACGTGGATCTGGCCAAGTACCTCAAGCGCTATCGCATCGCGGTCGACGTGAAGGGCGTGGCCGAGCGCATCGCGAGCCCGGACGTCAAGGGACTCTTCGCCAGCACCATCGTGCCGGGAGCGAAGGACGCTATTCCGGAGAAGGTCTACCTCGACGCGCTGGCCGCGCGGCCCGCGCTGCAGAAGCTGTACGCGGACACCTTCAAGAAGCACAACATCGCGGCACTGGCCTTCCCCACCACGCCGCTGCCCGCCGCGCCCATCGGGGACGACGAGAAGACCAAGCTCAACGGCGCCGATGTGCCGACCTTCTTCACCTTCATCCAGAACACCGACCCCGGCAGCAACGCGGGCATCCCGGGTCTCACCGTGCCGATCGGGCGCACCGCGGACGGCCTGCCCATCGGCCTCGAGCTGGATGGTCCCGCGGGCAGCGACCGCCGCTTGCTCGGCATCGGGCTCGCGCTCGAAGCGCTCTTCGGCCGCCTGCCCGCGCCCTGACGCGGCCCGGTCAGCGCCGCAGGCTCAGCGAGCCGGCGTTGCGCTCACCCACACCCACGTGTAGGGATACTCCTTGCCGTTGCCGTGGCGCTCCCAGCGTCCCGTCGGCAGCTGGACCTCGGCCGCCGGCTCGGGCCGCGGAGTGGGCACGTAGGCCAGCGGTGGCGGCGTCGGCACCACGTAGATGACCGACGGCGGCGCCGGCACGATCACCGGGGGCGGCGGTTCGGGCGCGCCGTAGGACAAACCCAGGCAGCACGGGATCACCGTGATAGGCCGGTGCTCGAACGGCGGGCGGGGGCGCTGGAAGGGCCGCTGGGGCGTCCCCAGGCTGTCGGGGCTCATGCTGGACGTGGCCTGTTGCGCCCACCCGTCCGTGGGGGCCAGCCCCGCGAGCAGTGCCAGCCCGAGTGCCAAGAGCGTGTGGCTCATGGCGGCAGTGTACTCGCGCCTCGGGCGCGCCGCCACTTCATGGCGCGTTGCCGCTTGACAACGAGGGCGGCTGGCGGTTTGCTGGGGGGCGACGGAGGGTGAGGCGCCGCCGTCCGTCGTGTCGATAACCCCAAAAGGAGATCAGGATGGAGAACACGCCACCCGGCCAGTACGGCGCGTCATCGGGCGTGAGTCTGGCCTGATGGCGCGCAAAGGACGCTGAGTGCACGACCAGATCCCGGCTATTGCCGGGACATGCCGCGGGATGATGGTCCCGCGCGCGAGAAAACCGAGGCCCGGCAGGCGGTTGACCGGTTCCGCCTCCGGGCCGCTTTTCTCACGGGCGTGGTAGGGGGAGGCGCTGCATGCCGCAGTGGGACCGCATCGACGTCGACGGATCCCCGATGCGTCTGTACGTGGGCACGCCCAGTCTGGGCCGGGCCTTTCCCGCAGTGATCGTGATCCAGCACGGGCCCGGCGTGGACAAGTTCATCGAAGACCGCGTCGAGAACCTGGCCCAGCACGGCTACCTGGCGATCGCTCCGGATCTCTACCACCGGCAGACCGAAGGCGGCGACATGATGTCCCGCATCGGCCGCCTGCGTGACCCTGAGGTGATCAGCGACGTCAACGCGGCGGTCAACTACGCGCGCCGTCTGAAGGACACCCAGCTCGGCGACGTGGGCATCATCGGTTTCTGCATGGGCGGGCGCGTCGCGTATCTCATGGCCGCGTCCAAGCCGGTGTTCAAGGCGGCGGGGGTCTTCTACGGCGGCAACATCATGAAGGCGTGGGGCGACGGCCCGACGCCCTTCGATCTGACGCCCTACATCCACTGTCCGATCGCCGGCTTCTTCGGGCAGGACGACACGAATCCCTCACCGGGCGACGTGGACAAGATCGCGGCACAGCTCGACAAGTATCGTAAGCCGCGCGAGTTCCACCGCTACGAGGGCGCCGGCCACGCCTTCCTGAACTTCACGAACCCGGTCACGTTCCGGGAAGAGCAGGCCCGGGACGCGTGGGAGAAGCTCATTCCGTTCCTGCAGCGGCACCTGCACGCGAGCCGCCAGACGCGCCAGCGGCTGGCCTAGCCCGGCTCAGGACATACTCGGGGTCGCCGACACTTCCGGCGCGGGGCGCGCCGACCGCCCACCCAGCGGATACGTTCGGAGCATCTCCTGGAAGAGCCGGCACCAAGGGCACTCCACTCCACCGTCCATCGTCGGGCAGGTGCATCGGCCTTCGAACTGATTGGCGATCGCGACAGCCTTCGCGCGAAGGTTCATGACCGGCCTCCGTTCTTGACGAAACGATAGTCCCGGCCTGTGACGCTCGGATGGCACGCGCGTGAAGAATGCATGACAGGTGCCAGCGACGACGTGAGCGCGAAGCCGGCGATTTCGCGCTGGGAGCCCTGCCGAGCCCGCCCGGCGCACGGGCTTTTTTACCGGGTCGAAACGTCTCGAAACGTGGCGTGCTGGACAGTCCAGCGCTCGAGGAGCTCGGGATCGGGCTCCTGGGCGATGCCGGGCACCGCGGAGGTGGCCACCTCTCCTCTGCCGCTCAGGACGATCTCCGGCTTGCCGAGGTCGTTGGCGTAGAAATAGGACGACGGGAAGATGTCGGCCGGATAGGTGAAGTTGGAGAGCGTGGCGAGCTCCGCACAGATGGCGCCGCCGACCGCGGTTTCCAGCATCCCCCCGACCCAGCACGGGATGCCATGCTCGGCGCACAGGGCCTGGATCTCCCGCGATTCGGTCAGGCCGCCCACGCGGGCCATCTTGATGTTGACCACCCGGCAGCTCCGGAGCCGGATGGCCGCCTGCACGTGGGCCAGGCTCTGGACGCTCTCGTCGAGGCACACCGGCGTCTCGATCCGCTGCTGGAGGTCGGCGTGGTTCACCAGGCTCATGCCGTCGTCGGCCAGCGGCTGCTCGATCATGGCGAGCCCGAAGCGGTCCAGCGCCCGAAAGAGGTCGGTGTCGGCGGGGGTGTAGGCGGCGTTGCAATCGATGTGGAAGGTGAAGCGCGGGAAGGTCGACCGCACCGCTTCCACCATGAACAGGTCCCAGCCGGGTCGGAACTTGAGCTTGATCCGGGGGAACCCGGCGTCGATGGCCCTCTGGATCTTCTCCATCAGAATCTCGAGCGAGTCCTGGATCCCGAAGTCGGCCCCGACCGCCACGCGGGCGGCCGTGCCACCCAGAGCGCGGTGTAGCGGCAGCCCGCGCCGCTTGGCGTCCAGCACCCACCAGGCGATGTCGAGCGCGGCCCGCGCGAACTGGTTGCCCTTGATGAAAGCCAGCCGGTCCAGCAGATCCCGCGCCGTCTCGATGTCCTGGCCGATGATGCGCGGGGCCATGTGCTCGCGCAGCGTGTGGAAGGTGGCGAGGGTGTGCTCGGCCGAGTAGGCCGGAATGTAGACCGGGCAGCTCTCGCCCCAGGCGTGGTGCCCGCCGCCTTCCATGCGTACGAGGATGGTGTCGGTGACGTGCTGGTCGGCGTACGAGGTGCGCCAGACAGAGGCCAGGGGCACCTTCACCCAGTGGATGTCGATCGCGTCGATCTTCACGGACGGGGCGGGGGAGGTGATCTCAGCGGGCGCGGGCGACGATGAAGAGGCGGCGGAACGGGAACAGGGTGCGCCCGTCCGCGCGCCGCGGGTAGGCGCGCGCCACCAGCTCCGCGTAGCGCGCCTCGAAGCGGCCGCGCTCCGGCTCCTCGAGCGCGTCGAGCAGCGGCCTGAGCCAGGTGCCCTTGGTCCACTCCTTGACCGGATCGGGGCCGTCGAGCACCTGGAGATACTCGGTCTCCCAGACGTCGAGGGTCGCGACCCGGGGCGCGAGGACGCCGTAGTAGAAGTCGGGATCGCGCACCGGAGCCGGCCGCAGGAGCGGCTCGAGCCGGCCGCGCCACGGTCCGCCCAGGGCGGCCTCCGAGATGGCGGTGTGCGACGGAGCCGAGAAATTGCGCGGCATCTGCACGGCCAGCACACCGCCCGGCGCCAGGCCCGCGAGCAGCGCAGGGAAGAGCCGGTCGTGGCCGTCCAGCCAGTGGAGCGCGGCGTTGGAGTAGATGAGGTCGGCGGGATGCGCCGGGCTCCACGTGGCCAGATTGGCCTGCTGCCACGTGATCGTGGGCGCTGTCGCCGCCGCCTTGGCCAGCATCGCCTGCGAGTCGTCCACGCCGGTCACGCGCGCCTCGGGCCAACGCTCCTTGATCAGCCGCGTGACGTTACCGGCGCCCGCCCCCAGGTCGTAGACCTCCCCGGGCCGCTCGAGGTCGACCCGGTGCAGGAGGTCGATCGCCGGCCGGAGCCGGTGGTCGGCGAACTTCAGATACTGCCCGGGGTCCCAGGCCACGCGCGGCATGATATCACTCGCGTTCCCGCCTTGACGGCTCTCCGTCCGGCTGGTATACAATCGACCACCCTTGAGCCAGGACGCGGGCTCGCGAATCCGGTTCAGGCGGCATCAGACGCGCTACCAGCACTTTGCCTTCGCCCGCCTCGGCCGCGACATCCGCGCGCTCGACGAGCACGCCGATATCCTGGCCGCGCTGCGGCGGCGCGACCTGGCCGCCGTCGAGACCTTGCTGCGGGCCCACCTGCTGCGCTTCTACCGCGAGATCGCCCCGCTCCTGCCCGTCGAGTCCAGTGCCGACGAGGAGCCGCGATGAGCCACGAGCTGGTCGTCCGCGGCGGGACCATCGTCACCGCTACGGGCTCTGTCCGGGCCGACGTGGGCGTTGACGGAGGCTGCATCGCCGCGATCAAGCCCTCCCTGCCGCGAGGGCGGCGGGAGATCGACGCGACCGGGCTGCTCGTCTTCCCGGGCGGGGTGGACGTGCACACGCATCTCGACGCCGAAGTCGGCGGGGTGCGGAGCGTCGACGACTTCGAGTCGGGTACCGCGGCCGCCGCCTGCGGGGGCGTGACCACCATCTGCGACTACGCCTGGCAGGCGCGCGGCCAATCGCTCACCGCCGCGGTCGAGACCTGGAAGGCCAAGGCGGTGGGCCGGGCCCACATCGACTACGGCTTCCACGTCATCGTCGGGGACGCGAGCGAGCGCACGCTGGCCGAGATCCCCCGGCTCGTCGACATCGGCTATCCGAGCCTCAAGGTGTTCATGATCAACGAGTTCGGCATCGGGGACGAGGCGCTCGTCCGCGTCCTGGACGCGGCGAGGAAAGCGGGCGCGGTCGTCAACGTGCACGCCGAGAACGGCGACATGCTCGACCACTGCACGCGCACTCTGCTCGCGGCGGGCCGGCGCGACCCGCGCTACTACGCGGCGAGCCGGCCCGCCCTCGCGGAGGCGGAGGCCACCCGGCGCGTCATCGACTACGCGGCGCTGGTCGACGCGGAGATCTACATCGTGCACCTCTCCTGCGCCGACGCGCTCGCGGCGGTGAGCGCGGCCCGCAAGCGCGGGGTGAAGGTCTGGGCGGAGACGCGCCCGATCTACCTGGCCCTCACCGAGGAGCGCTACGAAGTGGGCGGGACGGAGGCCGCGAAGTTCGTGGGCGCCCCCCCGCTGCGCACCGCGCGCGACCAGGCCGCGCTGTGGGAGGGCCTGCGCTCGGGGGACATCCAGGCCATCGGCAGCGACAACACCTCGTGGACGGTGGAGCAGAAGGCGGCGGGCGCCCGGGATTTCACCCAGGTGCCCTACGGGGTGCCCGGACTCGAGACCGAGATGCCGGTGATCTACTCGGAGGGCGTGAGCGGGGGGCGCATTTCGGCGCAGACCTTCGTGGCCGCCTTCTCGACCAACCCTGCGCGGATCTTTGGGCTCTACCCGCAGAAGGGCACGATCGCGGTGGGCAGCGACGCCGATCTGGTGCTCTTCGACCCGGCGCGCGCCGGCCTCGTGGACGAGCGGCGGCTGCATTCGCGGGCGGGCTACGACCCCTTCAACGGGTTCGAGCTCCGCGGGCTGCCCGTGCTGACGCTCGCGCGGGGCGAGGTCATCGCGCGCGACGGCCAGCTCGTTGGCCCGGTCGGGCGCGGGCGGCATCTGTTGCGCAATCGGAGCAAGACGGGCGCCTAGCGCCCGGAACTGCAGTGCACGGCTCTTCGGGAGGAATGGAGGCTCGGCAATGAGGTACATCGGCGGGACACTCGTGGTGGGGCTGGTGATGGTGGGGATACTCGGCATCGGGGCGGTGGCGCCGGCGCAGGCGGCCTGCGAGCCGGACAAGGTGGCCACCAAGTATCCGGGGCTGGCCGGCAAGATTCTGAAGGTCGGACTCGATCCGACGCTGCCGCCCATCATGTATCGGGATCCCAGCACTCCGAACAAGATCGTCGGGCAGGACCCCGACATGGTCGATGCGGCCATGAAGTGCCTCGGACTCAAGTACGAGCTGGTCGGGCTCGACTTCGGCACCCTCATCCCGACGCTGCAGGCCGGGCAGATCCAGCTCATCTGGTCGAACATCTACTACACGCCGGCGCGCGCCCAGGCCGCCGACTTCGTGATCTACGCCACCACCGGCACCGCGGGCATCGTGAAGAAGGGCAATCCGAAGGGCATCAAGACAATCGACGACGCGTGCGGCACGCGGGCCGCGCCCATCCTGGGGACGGTGGAGGACAAGGGCTTCCAGGACGCGAGCGCCAAGTGCGTGGCCGCGGGCAAGCCCGCCATCCAGATCACCCCCTACCCGAACGCGCCGGCCACCTCGCGGGCGATCGAGAACGACCGCGCCGACATCTCGATGTACGACTTGGTGCTGGTGGACCAGGTGGTGAAGAGCAACCCCGACAAGTTCGAGCGCGCGTTTTCCTTCCGCACCAACATCAAGATCGGGGTGGCGGTGAGGAAGGGCAACGAGGAGCTGGTGTCGGCCGTCAAAGAGGCCATCACCGCGCTGCAGGAGAACGGCACCCAGAAGGCGCTGCTGCTGAAGAACGGGATGGACCCCTCCCTGGCCATTCCCGTCGAGGTCGGCCGCTAGCGGCCCGCCGCGACCGGCAGCCCGAGCGCGAGCCCCGGGCACATGGAGGCGTTCCTCCAGTACCTGACGTTTCCCTTCCTGCTGGAAGGGTTGTGGCTCACGCTTCGGATCTTCCTCGCCTCGATGGCCGGCGGGCTCACGCTCGGCCTGCTGATCGCGCTGATGCGTCTCTCCCCGTACCGGGTGTTCTCGGCGCTGGCGTGGACCTACGTCTGGCTGCTCCGGGGCACCCCGGTGCTGCTCCAGCTCGTGTTCCTGTTCGACGCGCTGCCGTTCGTCGGCATCGTGATGCCCCCGATCACCACCGCGATCATCGGTTTCTCGCTCAACGAGGCGGCCTTCGCGGGCGAGATCATCCGCGGCGGCATCCTCTCGGTCAGCCGCAACCAGACGTTGGCCGCGGCCTCCCTCGGGATGGGTCCGCTCCTCACCCTGCGGCGCATCGTGCTGCCCCAGGCGATGCGCGCGATCCTGCCCGCCGTCGGCAATGACGCGATCAGCGTGCTGAAGGGTACGTCGCTGGCCTCGGTGATCGCGGTGAACGAGCTGACCCTGCGCAGCCAGCAGATCGTGGCCCAGAACTTCAGATTCTTCCCCGTCTTCGCCGCGGCAGGCGTGATGTACCTCGTGGTCACCACTCTGATCGCCGGCATCCAGTTCCTGCTCGAGCGGCGGGTGAGCCCCGACGTGGACCGGCGCCGCCGCCCCCGGAGGGAGACCGCGCTCGGCCGTTTCTTCGGGTTCCGCTTCCGTCAGCCCGATCCGGCGAAGGCGACCGCGCCGGCCGCCGCCTGCGCGGACATCCGCGGCGGCGCGGCGCGGGCCGCACGCGTCGATCTCGTGGAGCTGGTCGGGGCCCAGGCCGCCCGCACGGGCACCGACCTCCCCGGGCCCTTCGTCCGCTGCGCCGACGTCTGGAAGTCGTACGGGCACCGCGCCATCCTCCAGGGCGTCGACTTCACGGTGCATCGGGGTGACGTCGTCACCCTCATGGGGCCGAGTGGCTCGGGCAAGAGCACGCTGCTTCGGATGATCGCCCATCTCGAGCCCATGGACCGCGGGGAAATCACGGTGGGCGGGGAGCACGTCGGCTACGAGCGCGTCGACGGCGGCGCGCTCCGCCCGTCGCGACACGTGGCGCGGGAGCGCGCGCGGGCCCGCATCGGGATGGTCTTCCAGCAGTTCAACCTGTTCGAGCACCTGACCGCGCTCGAGAACATCTGCGAGGCGCCGGTGCGCGTTCACGGGGAGCGGCCCGAGGTGGCGCGGGCCCGGGCCACCGCGCTCCTGTCGAGCGTGGGCCTAGCCTACCACGCGGACCACTTGCCCTCGCGTCTCTCGGGCGGCCAGCAGCAGCGGGTGGCCATCGCCCGGGCGCTGGCCATCTCGCCCCGGGTCATGCTCTTCGACGAGCCCACCTCCGCCCTCGATCCCGAGCTCGTCTCCGAAGTGCTGTCCGTGATCCGGCGGCTCGCCGAGGCGGGCATGACCATGATCGTGGTCACCCACGAGCTTCGCTTCGCCCGGGAGGTGGCCGACCGCATCGTGTTCATGTCCGACGGCCGCATCATCGAGGAAGGCACGCCCGAGGAGATCCTGGAGCGGCCCCGCGAAGCGAGGACCCAGCAGTTCCTCAAGCTCGTGCAGGACTGACGCGGAGCGCGGCAGAATGGCGGCCCACCACATCGCGGCGAGCGACAAGACCGTGCACTGGGGCTATTTCAGTCGGCGGCTCGCCCCGTTGATCGAGGTGGAATCGGGTGACCTCGTGACCATCGAGACGCTCACCCACCACGCCAACGACGATGCCGCCCGCATGATCCAGGGCGATCCCGGCGCGGAGAGCGTGTATCGCTGGGATCGGCAGGTCAAGGCGGTGGATCGGCGCGGGGCCGGCCCGATGCAGCCCACGCTCTTCGGACGCGGCGCCGGCGAAGGGCTCGGCGTCCACATCTGCACCGGACCGGTGGCGGTGCGCGGGGCCGTGCCCGGCGATGTGCTCGAGGTGCGGATCGTGGACGTCGCCCTTCGGCCCTGCGCCAACCCGCAGTACCGGGGCCGCGCCTTCGGCAGCAACGCGGCCGCGTGGTGGGGCTTCCACTACGACGATCTCCTGGAAGAGCCGAAGCCTCGTGAAGTCATCACCATCTACGAGATCGACGCCACGGGGGCGCGGAGCTGGGCTCAAGCCGTCTACAGCTTTCGCTGGACGCCGCAGACCGACCCTCACGGCATCGTCCACCGGACGATAGACTATCCGGGCGTGCCGGTGGACCACGGCACCGTGGAGGAGCGGCACGGCGTGCTCGCGGGGGTGCGCGTGCCGGTTCGGCCCCACTTCGGCGTGATCGGACTGGCTCCAAGCGAGGCCGACTACGTCAACACGATCCCGCCTCACTGGGTGGGCGGCAATATCGACGACTGGCGGATCGGCAAGGGGACCGCCATGCACTACCCGGTGGCGGTGCCCGGCGCACTACTTTCCGCGGGCGACCCGCACGCCTCCCAGGGGGATTCTGAGCTGTGCGGGACGGCGATCGAATGCTCGCTCACCGGCACCTTCCAGCTCGTCCTGCACAAGCAGGACCGCCTCGCGGGCACGCCGCTCGCCGGGCTCGACTACCCGCTGCTGGAGACCTCCTCGGAGTGGGTCATCCACGGGTTCAGCTTTCCGCGCTTCCTCACCGATCTGGGCCCGGACGCCCAGCAGAGTGTCTTCGCCAAGTCCTCGGTGGACCTCGCGATGCGCGACGCCTTCCGCAAGGCGCGGCGCTTCCTGATGGCCACGCGCGGGCTCAGCGAGGACGAGGCCATCTCGCTGCTCTCGGTGGGCGTGGACTTCGGCGTCACCCAGGTCGTGGACGGCAACTGGGGGGTGCACGCCATCATCAGGAAGAGCCTCTTCACCTCTCCCTGACCGGTCAGCGCGAAGGCGCGGCCGGAGGTGGCGGCGGAGGGGGCGGCCCCGGCGGCGGAGGGGGAACCCGTGCCGGGGCCGTGCCGGGCGCCGCCGCCGGCGGGGCGGGACACCGGAACACCTCGGCGTAGACGACGGAGAGGTCCTCCATGCCGCCGAAGGACAGGTACGCGGTATCGCCGCCCATCTTCACGATCTTGCGCCGCAGGTCCTTGACGGAGTCGTCGCGCGCACCGCCGATGCGCGTACAGGCCTTCGTGAGGGCCGCGTCGGTGGTGAACCGCACCCGCGCCATCGCGATCTTCTCGACGTCCTGCGCGCCGGCTCGGCCGGCCAGCGGCGCGCTCATCGTCAGCAGCAATCCCGTCAGGCATAGCGCAAGCGTCTTCATGGCTCTCTCCCGGGCCCTGCTATATGCTGTCCCCGCCATGATACCCGAAGGACTCCGTCGCATCCGGCTCGTGGTGCTGCCGGCGCTGCTCGTGGCCGTGCTCCTCCTGGTGGGCGCCGTCTCCGCGCAGCAGCCGGTCCAGTCCCCGCTGCTGCTCATGATCTCGATCGACGGCCTGCGGCCCGATCACGTCACCGCCGCCGACACGCACGGGGTCAAGATCCCGAACCTGCGGCGCTTCCTCGCCGAGGGCGCCTTCGCCGAGGGGGTGCAGGGAGTGATTCCGACCGTGACCTACCCGAGCCACACCACCCTGATCACCGGGGTGTGGCCGGCCAAGCACGGCATCCTCGCCAACATCACGTTCGACCCGCTACGCGAGAACCAGAGCGGCTGGTACTGGTACGCGGAGGACATCCGGGTGGCCACCCTGTGGGACGCCGCGTCCCGCGCCGGCCTCAGCACCGCCAGCGTGCAGTGGCCGGCGAGCGTGGGTGCTCGCGTGACCTGGAACATCCCGGAGGTCTGGCGGGCGGGCACGCCGGACGACGCCAAGCTGTTGCGCGCGGTGTCCACGCCCGGGCTGCTCACCGAGCTGGAGCCGGAGATCGGGCCCTACCCGCGCGCGCTCACCGTGGAGTCCGACGAGCAGCGCGGGCGCTACGCGGCGCGCATCCTCGAGAAGAAGCGGCCCAACCTCCTCACCCTCCATCTCATCGCGCTGGACCACACCGAGCACGTGACCGGGCCCTTCAGCGCCGAGAGCCTGGCCGTGCTCGAGCGCCTGGACGCGGTGGTGGGCACGCTGCGGACGACCGCCGAGACGGTGGCGCCGGGCGGCGCCCACGTCGCCATCGTGTCCGACCACGGCTTCGGCAAGACCGCCATGCAGCTCAACCTGTTTCCCGAGTTCCGCAGCGCGGGCTTGTTCAAGACGAACGCGCAAGGCAAGATCACCGACTGGAAGGCGATGCCCTGGACGGCGGGCGGCTCCATCGCGGTGGTGCTCAAGGACCCCGCCGACGCGACCACCCTCACGCAGGTGCGCGCGCTGCTCGATCGGCTCGCCGCGGATCCGGTTCACGGCATCGACCGCGTGCTCGACGCGGCCGCGCTGCACGACCGCGGCGGGTACCCGAACGCCGCGTTCCTCGTGGGGCTCAAGCCCGACTGGACCTCGGGGTCGAGCCTGACCGGGGCCCTGGTCTCGAAAGCCACGATCGCGGGTAACCACGGCCATCTGCCGGACCTGCCCGACCTGAGCGCGTCCTTCTTCCTGGTAGGGCCCGGCGTGCCGGCCGGCCGATCCCTCGGGCTCATCGACATGCGCGACATCGCGACGACGCTGGCCCGCCGCCTCAACCTCGCGCTGCCCGCCGCCGACGGGAAAGTCCTCTTCCCGTGATCTAGGAGGGCCGCCGCGCTCAGCGCACGCGCCAGTGGCCGTCGACCCAGACGTAGCCGTCGCCGCGCGGCATCCACCCGCCCGGCACCCATACATAGCCCGGCGCCGCCGGCACCTCCCAGTGTCCGGGGATCCACACGTAGTGCTCCCGGTGCCACGCCCAGTGGCCCGCGATCCAGACGTGGGCGGGCGTTGGCGGCAGGGGAGCGATCTCGACGCGCTCCGGCGGGCGCGGCGGCGGCCGTTTGACCACCACCGGCTGAGCGACGCAGCCGGCGAGTGCGAGCACGATCAGGGAGGCCGGCAGCGCCGCTCCCCACGATCGCCGCCAAACACATGCGCCGCGGATCATGGCCAATGAGTATCACGTTGCTGTGCTGCATGCTCAGGCGGGAATCCCGAGTCGACGGGCCGGCATCACAACCGCGTGAGAGACGATTCCACGATCCAGCGACCGAACGCGGTCGCTCCGTCCATCGCGGAGCCGATCACCGGGAAAGAACAACTCGGTGATCTCACCGAGCCCACTCAAGCCCTCGCCCAGTTCTATCGCGGCTTGAACTCGCGCGACCTCGGTCTATTGGCCCAGAACTGGGACCCGTCCAATGAAGCGACGATGGACAATCCGCTCGGAGGGATCAAGCGGGGCTGGGAGGAGATTCGCGCGGTCTACGAGCGGATCTTCCGCGGGCCGGGTCGGCTGTCGGTGGAATTCCACGACTACACCCTTCACGTGACGGAGTCGATCTTCTACGCGGTGGGACGCGAGCGGGGACGTTTCGAGAACGGCTCCGTCGCGGTCGACCTGGCCATCCGCACGACGCGGATCTTCCGCCGCGTCGGCGGCGGCTGGCGACAGGTCCATCACCACGGTTCGATCGAGGATCCGACCCTGCTCGGCGCGTATCAACGCGCGGTGTCGCCGGCGCCGCCCTGAACCAGCGGTGAGGAGAGCACGCTGCTCCGCCTGACCGGGGGCGGCTACTCCCGATCCACCATGAGGCGGATGGTCACCCGCCGCTTCTGCTTGTCGGGGATATTGGCGTTGGAGATCGGGCCGAGGCTGGCCGACTGGATCCGGCCGAGCGGAATGCCCTTGTCCACCAGGAAGCGCCGCACCGCATCCACGCGGCGCTGGCTCAGGGCGTAGTTGTAGTCGAGCCCGCCCCGGGGATCGGTGTAGCCGCCCAGCTCGACGGTCATCGCCGGGTGGGCCTCCATTTCCTTGATCACCGCCGCGAGCGCGGTCTGGGCGGCGTCGCTCAGGTCGATGCTGTCGGGTGAGAAGTACAGCTCGAGGCTGTCGGCCGGCTTCTGATTGAACCGGTTCGACCAGAGGCGGGTGACGCGGCCGTCCACCCCCTCGGCCTTCCTGGCGGCCTCGTCAGCGCGCCCCTGCGCGCCGGCGACGCCTCGCTCGAGCCCCTGGACCTGCCCGCCGACCTTGTCCAGCCGCTGGTTCATCTCGTTCATGCGCCCTTCGATGGCGGCGACGCGCTGGTCTATCTGGGTGTCCCGTGACGGCTGCGCCTCGAAGGCCGGCGTCACGTGGGCGGGGGTGCTGGCCGCGCAGCCCGATGCGAGCCACAGCACGGCCGGCAGAATGCCCTTGTGCCTGGTCGCTCTCATCAGCGGCTCGGGGCGGGCGGGCGTCCCACGATCCGCGTGGTGGAGACCGCGGTCCACGTGAAGTACCACCCTTCGTAGATGAGGACCTGCAGCGCGCTGTCCTGCTTTTCGTAGACTTGGGTGGTCCCCTTGTCCGCCGAGGTCGTGGAGGAGACGTGGCGCCAACCGTTCGCCTCGAGCGTGGTCCGGTAGGCGACCGCGAGACTCTCCGGCTTGATCCGGCTCCTGTAGACGAGCCGGGCGGCCTTCACCGTGGGCGATTCGATGATGGTCGTCTGGCCGACGTCCAGGGTGAGCCCGGGCGGAACCGGGACGTCCTCGAACTCGCTGCGCTGGGGTCTCGATGGGCCGGACCAGGATGCGCACGACGTCAATGCCAGCACGAGGGTGCAGACGAGCAGGACTCGCGTCATGGGGTGACCTCCGTTTCTGGGCAGCAAGTAGTGTGCCGCCCGGGGGAGACCCGGTAACCGCATCCCATTCTAAGCATGGGCCGAGCCGGGGCGTCCAGGGGATGAGTAAGACTTACACGCCTGGCGAGAACTTTTGTAGTATGGGCCCGATGAGGACTCGCCGACCCCTGGTGCTGGTGCTGCTCTGTGTCGCCGCGCTCCTCTCGAGCGCCTGCGGCGACGGCGGCAAGGCCAAGTCCATCAAGGTGGTGATCGCGGAGTACAGCAAGGATCACACCCGCCCGTTCTGGCAGGGCCTGGCCGAGCAGTACACGAAGCAGACCGGTGTGAAGGTGGACCTGCAGGTGATCGACTGGAACTCCATCGATCAGCAGGTCAGCACCATGATCCAGAACAACCAACCGCCGGACGTGCTCAACCTCAACTCCTTCTCGAGCTATGCCAAAGACGGGCTGCTCTATTCGGCGGACGAGGCGCTGTCGCCCAAGACGCGCGACGATTTTCTGGAGCCCTTCCTGCGCGGGGGCACCTATCGCGATAAGCTCTACGGCTTCCCCATCCTCGCGAGCGCACGCGCCTTCTTCTACAACCGCGACCTGCTCAACCGGGCGGGGGTGACCGCGCCGCCGCGGACCTGGGACGAATTCCTGCAGGCCGCCCGAAAGATCCAGGCCCTCGGTGGGGGGGTGATCGGCTACGCGCTGCCACTGGGCCCGGAGGAGGCGCAGGCCGAGTGGTCGATCTGGATGTGGAACAACGGCGGCGACTGGAAGTCGGGCGAGGCGTGGACGATCAACAGCGAGAAGAACGTGCAGACGCTCTCGTTCCTCGCCGGCCTCGCCAACACCCACAAGGTGACCCAGGTCAATCCGGGCAAGACCAACCGCACCGACGGGGCCTTCCAGCTCTTCAAGGACGGCAAGGTGGGCATGGTGATGGGCTTCAGCCCGCTCGCCGCTCAGCTGGACGCGGAGCGGAAACTGAACTACGGCGTCGCCCAGATGCCGACCAATACCGGCACCCCGGTCACGCTGGGCGTCGAGGACTACCTGATGGCCTTCAAGAAGAAGGGTAATCAGGAGGCGGCCCGGCAATTCCTCGACCTCTATTACCAGCCTGCGCAGATCACCCGCTGGATCACCGCCGAGGGCTTCCTGCCCGTGACCAAGTCCGGGCTGCAACAGATGAGCGGAAACGAGAAGCTCAAGCCCTACCTCGACGCGCTCCCGAGCGCGCGGCTGGCCCCGACCACCGATCCCACCTGGGACAAGGTGAAGCTCGACGTCCAGCAGAACATCGGCCTGGCCGTCCAGCCCGGCGGCGACCCGAAGCAAGTCCTCGACCGTCTCCAGAAGAACGCGGCGGAGAGCGGTCGCTGACCGGCGCGCCGCCGCCCGGCCGCCGCCCCCGCGGCCGAGGCGCGTGGCGGGCGCTCCTCTGGCTCGGCCCGAGCCTCCTCCTGATCACCGCGGTGGTGGTCTACCCCGTCCTCGAGCTGGTGCGCGCCTCGCTCGGGCGCTACTCGATCACCGGCCTGCATCGGGGCTGGGTGGGGCCGCGCAACTACGGCCGGCTCCTCGAGCAGGAGGCCCTGTCCACCGTGGTCGGCAACACGGTGACCTGGGTCGTGATGGTGGTGGCGATCACGATCGTCATCTCGCTCGGGCTGGCCCAGCTCCTCAACGAATCCTTCCCGGGGCGGCGGCTCGTGCGGTGGGCGCTGATCGTCCCCTGGGCCGCCTCGCTCATCATGACCTCGAAGCTCTTCGTCTGGCTGTACGACTACTACTTCGGCCTCGTCAATCGCGCGCTCTCCGCGGCCGGCCTGGTCGCCCGGCCGGTCGACTGGCTGGGCGACGACGCGACGGTCATGGGGGCGATGATCGCGGTGGGGGTGTTCGTCTCGCTGCCGTTCACCACCTACGTGCTGCTCGCGGGGCTGCAGACCATTCCGGGCGAGGTGTACGAGGCGGCGCGGGTGGATGGCGCCTCGGGCTGGCGCGCCTACCGCTCGATCACGCTGCCCCTGCTCAAGCCGGCTCTGCTCGTGGCCGCGGTGCTGAACCTCATCTACGTGTTCAACTCGTTCCCGATCGTGTGGACGCTCAACGATCGCAATCCGGGCTTCGCCCACGACACCATGATCACCTACATGTACAAGATCGCCTTCAAGAGCGCCCTACGGGACGTGGGGGTCGCGGCCGCCCTCGGGGTGGTGAACGTGGGGGTGATCCTGCTCGCGGTGATCGCCTACCTGCGGGTGGCGCGGTGGCGGGAGGAGCCGGTCTGATCCGCCGCGCGGTCCTCGCCTTCGCGGGCTTGCTGCTGGCGGCGGCGCTGCTGGCGCCGTACGGCGCGATGCTGCTCACCGCGCTCAAGCCCGAAGCCGAGCTGCGCATCACGCCGCCGCGCCTCCTGCCGGTGACGTGGCGCCCCCAGAACTTCTGGACGGTGCTGTGCGATCCGGAGTTCCAGTCCTGGCTGCGGGTGTCGCTGGTGGTCGCGGTGGCCTCGACCGCGCTCGTGATCGTGGCCGCGGTCCCCGCCGCCTACCACACGGCCCGCCACCGCTTCCCGGGACGTGGCGCCTTTCTCTTCCTGGTGCTGGTCAGCCAGATGTTCGCGCCGACTGCGCTGGTGGTGGGGCTCTACCGGGAGTTCTTCGAGCTCGGGCTGATCAACACCTACGCCGCCCTCGTCCTCGTCAACGCCGCCTTCAACCTCGCCTTCGCCATCTGGATCCTGCGCGCGTTCTTCGCCTCGATCCCGCGCGAGATCGAGGAGGCGGCGGAAGTCGACGGCTGCGGACACGCGGGGGCCCTCCTCCGCATAATCCTGCCGGTGGCCCTGCCCGGCATCGTGACCGCGACCATCTTCGCGTTCATCGCGGCCTGGAACGAGTACATCGTCGCCCTGACCCTCATGACCGACGCGGGCATGCGACCCCTCACGGTGGGAATCACCTCCTACGTCACCGCGTACGTGCAGCACTGGGACCTGCTCTTCGCCGCGTCGGTGATCGCCATCGTCCCAGTCGTGGTGTTGTTCGCCCTGATCGAGCCCTACCTCGTCGGCGGCCTCACCGCCGGC
>Ga0070698_100001488_pt1 | contig 26030 bp, 23 predicted proteins | sample KBSK1502metaG_FD_65477 | JGI IMG/M metagenome (GOLD analysis project Ga0070698, IMG submission 65477) | Corn, switchgrass and miscanthus rhizosphere microbial communities from Kellogg Biological Station, Michigan, USA - KBS K1-50-2 metaG | ecosystem: Host-associated > Plants > Roots >... | reverse complement strand
CTTCACGCACGTCCCCGATGCGGTCGTCGCGGCCGTGGGGTCACGGCGTACCGAGGCCGCCCGTGCGTTCGCCGCCGCCCACGGGATCGACCGGGCGCACGGGTCCTATCGGTCGCTGGTCGACGATCCCGAGCTGGATGTCGTCTACATCGCCACCCCGCACCCGCAGCACCATGCCATCGCGATGGCCGCGCTCGAGCGGGGCAAGGCGGTCCTGGTCGAGAAGGCCTTCACCGCGACGCTCGCCGGTGCGCAGGAGGTGGTCGACCTGGCTCGGGCCCGGCAGCTGTTCTGCATGGAGGCGATGTGGACCCGGTTCCAGCCGGCGGTCGCGTTGGCCCGGGCGCTGGTCGCGGCCGGCGAGATCGGCGAGCTGCGGATGGTGCACGCCGACCTCGGCGCCTTCCGAACGTACGACGAGACCGACCGGCTCTTCGCCCCGGCGCTCGGCGGGGGCACCACCCTCGACCTCGGGGTCTACGTGATCTCGATGGCCCAGCACTTCCTCGGCCGCCCGGACCGTGTGCACGTGTCGGGAACGCTGTTCCCGAACGGCGCGGACGCCTCCCTCGGGATGCTGCTGGCGTACGACGACGGCCGATCGGCGACCCTGCTCGCCTCGCTCGAGTCGGAGACTGGTGGCCGGGCCGTGATCGCCGGCACCGGGGGGTCGATCGAGATCGCCCCGCGCTTCCACCACCCGGACACCCTGATCATCAAGCGCAATGGCCAGCCCGTGGAGACGATGGTCCGCGAGCCCCTCGGCCGTGGCTACTGCCACGAGGCCATCGAGGTGAACCGGTGCCTGGCCGCGGGCCTCACCGAGAGCCCCGTCCTGCCGCTCGAGGACACGCTGGCCGTGCAGTGGGTGATGGAGGAGGTGCTCACCCAGCTCGGGAGCACCCCCGCCGAGGACGCCGGCGTGCTGTGAGGGTGTGGCGAGGGTGCTACACTTCGCTACATGGCCACCGTGGCGTCGCGCGACCTCCGCAATCACACCGCTGACGTGCTGCGTCGCGTCGGCGAGGGCGAGCGGGTGGGCGTCACTGTGCACGGCGAGCTGGTTGCCGAGCTGATCCCGGTGCGGGCCGGCCGACCGCGGGCCTTCGCCCGCGACCAGGCCCTCGACATCCTCGGTCGGCACCAGGCGGACGCCGGGCTGCGACTCGATCTGGCCTGGATCTCGGCAGACACCACCGATGATCTCGGCCCGCTCGGATGAGCGGTGCTCTGGCCGACACGAGCTTCTTCGTGGGCCTCGAGACCGACCGAGCCCTGCTGCTGGAACTCGTTCCCGATGAGGTCTTCGTCTCCGTGATCACGGTCGCGGAGCTCGAAGCCGGCGTGCTCGCGGCTGGCTCAAGTGACCAGCGGGCCAGACGTCTGGACACGTTGTCCCAGGCCGTCCGGCTGGAGCCTCTGGAAGTCGACGGTCGGGCTGCGCACGAATGGGCCCGGCTCCGGGTCGCCATCGCCGAGGCCGGCCGCCGGGTGAACGTGAACGACCTGTGGATCGCGGCAGTCGCGACCGCCAACGACCTGCCCGTGCTGACCCAGGACAACGACTTCGACGTGCTCGCCGAGCTCGGGCTGCTCGACGTGATCAAGCTCTGAGCCCTCCCACCTCACGTGATGGGATGACCTCATGACGCACGAGCTGCTGTCGGGCCGCTGGAGCCCCACGATCTTCGACCCGGAGCACGAGATCAGCGACGACGAGCTCGCCGAGATCCTGCTGGCGGCGCAGTGGGCGCCGAGCGCCGGCAACAGCCAGCCGTGGGCGTTCATCGTGTGCCGGCGCGGAGACGAGCGGCACGACCGGTTCACCAAGTTCCTCAGTCGTGGCAACGCCGGGTGGGTACCGCGGGCGGCGCTGGTCATCGTCACGCTCGCGCAGGTCGCGACCGAGCCGGGCGGCGACTCCCCGTCGTACAGCGACTATGCGGAGTACGACGTGGGGCAGGCCGCCGCCCACATCACCGTGCAGGCGACCGCGATGGGCTGGGGCGTGCACCAGTTCGCCGGATTCGACCACGATTCGGTGTCGCACGAGTTCGCGATCCCCGACCACTACAAGGTGCTCACCGGCATCGCGATCGGCCGCCGCGCGACGCCGGCCCAGGTCGCGCTCGCCGACCCGCGCGACCAGGAGCGCGAGCAGCGGGTCCGGACCCGCCGCGAGCTGCGGCTGTTCTGACCGGCAGGACCACTACGACCACTACTTGTTCGTAACCCTCCCGGGGGTCGAGGGTGTGACCCATGAGCGTCACACCGTCGTCGTACTCCATCACCATGCGTCTCTACACCGCGCCCGACTTCGCGGTCGTCGGCACGGTCGCCACCACGATCGCCAGCGCCGGTGGGATCGTGACCGCGATCGACGTGGCCGAGAGCCGGCACGACCGGCTGGTGGTCGACGTGACCTGCAGCGCCCACGACTCCGACCACAGCCAGGAGCTGGTCAAGGCGGTCGAGGCGATGGAGGGCGTCGAGGTCCACAAGGTCAGCGACCGGACGTTCCTGCTGCACCTCGGGGGCAAGATCGAGGTGACGAGCAAGGTCCCGCTGCGCAACCGCGACGACCTCTCGATGGCCTACACCCCCGGCGTCGGGCGGGTGAGCATGGCGCTCGCCGAGCACCCCGAGGACATCCCGAAGCTGACCATCAAGGGCAACAGCGTCGCCGTGGTCACCGACGGTAGCGCCGTGCTCGGCCTGGGCAACATCGGCCCTGGCGCCGCCCTCCCGGTGATGGAGGGCAAGGCCGCGCTGTTCAAGCGGTTCGCCAACATCGACGCGTGGCCGATCTGCCTGGCCAGCCAGGACGTCGACGAGATCGTCCGCGCGGTCGAGATGATCGCGCCCGGCTTCGGCGGCATCAACCTCGAGGACATCGCCGCCCCGCGCTGCTTCGAGGTCGAGGCCAGGTTGCGCGCGTCCCTGGACATCCCCGTCTTCCACGACGACCAGCACGGCACCGCGATCGTGGTGCTGGCCGCGCTCACCAACGCCCTCCGCGTGGTCGGCAAGAAGCTGAGCGACCTGCACGTCGTCGTCTCCGGTGCAGGCGCTGCCGGCAGCGCCATCGTCAGCCTGCTGCTCGCCGGCGGCGCCGTCGACGTCGTGGTCTGGGACCGCGAGGGCCTGCTGTCCAGCGACGACCCCGAGCTCCCGCCGGCCAAGGCCGAGCTGGCCGCCCGTACCAACCCGCGCAAGCTTCGCGGCGACCTGCGCGCCGGCTTGCAGGGCGCCGACGTGTTCATCGGCGTCAGCGGCCCGGGCGTGCTCCAGGCCGAGTGGATCGCCGAGATGGCCGACCAGGCCATCGTGTTCGCGCTGGCCAACCCCGACCCCGAGGTCGACCCGGTCGAGGCCGCGAAGTACGCCGCCGTGGTGGCCAGCGGCCGCAGCGACTACCCCAACCAGATCAACAACGTGCTGGCCTTCCCCGGGGTGTTCCGCGGGCTGCTCGACGCGCGGGCCACCGAGATCACCACCGACATGCTGCTGCGGGCGGCGTACGCCATCGCAGGCGTGGTGACCGACGAGGAGCTGCACGCCAGCTTCATCATCCCGAGCGTGTTCCACCCCGACGTGCCCAAGGCGGTCGCCGCCGCGATTCGCGGCCATTGACGGAGCGGCGATCAGCGCCACTGAGTCAGGAGGCGCCCCACAGGGCGGCGCCGACGATGCCGGCGCGGTTGCGCAGGCTGGCCGCCACGATCGGGGTGGCCACATCGATCAGGTGCAGGAACTTGTCGGCCTCCTTGCTGACCCCGCCGCCGACGACGAACAGGTCGGGCGTGAGCAGCCGCTCGACCTTGCGGTAGTAGACCGTCAGCCGCTCGCCCCACTCCTCCCAGGACAGGTCCTCCTCCTCACGCACCGAGTTGGCGGTCCACTGCTCGCCGATCCGGCCGTTGATCTCGACCTGGCCGAGCTCGGCGTTCGGGATCAGGACGCCGTCGTACAGCAGAGCGCCGCCGATGCCGGTGCCGAGCGTCGTCATGATGACCAGGCCACGCTGGCCGCGCGCTGCGCCGTACCTCTCCTCGGCGAGGCCAGCGGCGTCGGCGTCGTTGATCGCGTGCACCGTATGGCCGATCGCCTCGCTGAGCACCCGGTCGGCGTTGGTGCCGATCCAGGACTGGGAGATGTTGCCGGCCGACTGCACGACTCCATGGCGTACGACGCCGGGGACCGTCACCCCGACCGTGTCGACGTCGGGGAAGGAAGCGACCAGCTCAGCGAAGACCTCGGCCACTGCCTGCGGCGTGGAGTCCTCGGGGGTCTTGATCCGGACCCGCTCCGCGGTGAACTCGCCGGTCTCCAGATCGACCGTCGTGCCCTTGATCCCGGTGCCGCCGAAGTCGATGCCCAGGACGGACTTGCTGGCCTGCGTCATGCGGCCCATCTCACCAGATATCCAGAGGCGTGGGGACCAGTGCAGGTGGCACGATCGGCGCATGTCGGCACAGTCGCCTCCTCCGGCCCTCCCTCTCGCGCGGCACCTCGACGGGCTGCGCGAGGCGCTCCTTGCCCTGGTCCGGTACGCCGACCGCGCCGGGTTGAACGCCGCCGTGCCGACCACCCCCGACTGGACCGTGCGCCAGCTGGTCGCCCATCAGGGCATGGTGCATCGCTGGGCCGCGGCCACGATCCGGTCCGAGTCGATCGACCCGGATGCCGTCGAACGTGAAGGGCGTCAGGTGATCGACCCCCTCGACTGGCTGCGCGACGGCGCGATCGAGGTGGTGCAGGCGATCCACGACGCCGCTGACGAGCTCGACGTGCTGGTCTTCCTCAAGGACGCCCCGCCGGCCAGGGCGTTCTGGGCCCGTCGCCAGTGTCACGAGACGACGATCCACGCGGTCGACGCGCTCAGCGCCGCGCTCGGACGCTATCCGAAGGCCGACGACACTTGGATCGACCCTGATCTGGCGCTCGACGGGATCGACGAGCTGCTCACCGGATTCATCACGCGCTCGAAGTCGCGACTGCGCACCGAGGAGCCGATGACCATCGCGGTACTGCCCAGCGATGCGCCGCGGGCCTGGCTGGTGCACGTGTCCGACCAGCCGGCGGTCACCGAGCGACTCGCGACCACCGACGGCGTCGAGGCGGACGTCGTACTCCAGGGACCGGCGGTCGCGCTCTACCTGACCCTGTGGAACCGCAGCGACGAGGTGGTTCCCGAAGGTGAGTGGGACGTCTGGACGGAAGGCTCTCCCATCCGCTGGTGACCCTGCCAGTGACCCGGCCTGTGACCGCCGTCACTTTACAAATGCTTACCCATTGTCAACACTCCTATACATCCGTTACGGTTTTGTAAACCGCTTACGCAGGAGGTTGGCACCATGACCAGCGACATGACGGGGACCCTCCCCGAAGGCTCAACCGAGAAATGGCGTGACAAGAAGCGCTATCTCTGGCTGATCGGGCTGGTGATCCCCTCGGCCGTCTTCATCATCTACACCGGCTGGGCGCTGACCGGCTGGAGCGTCTGGTTCTGGTCCGGCCCCCTGCTGATCTTCGTCATCGTTCCGATCATCGACCTGGTGACCGGCATCGACACCTCGAACCCTCCTGACGAGGTCATCGAGCAGCTCGAGAACGACAAGTACTACCGCTGGATCACCTACTGGTTCCTGCCCATCCAGTACTTCGGCTTCTTCGCGGTGATGGCCTGGATCGGCGGGCACAACCCGGGGGTGTGGATCACCAAGCTGCTCGGCATCCACGACAACCTGGTCGCCAGTGGCGCCTCCGCACGGCTGACCCAGAACCTGCCGCTCGACACGATCGACAAGATCGCGCTGGCGATCTCGATCGGCTGTGTCGCCGGCATCGGCATCAACACCGCCCACGAGCTGGGCCACAAGAAGGAGAGCATCGAGCGCTGGCTGTCCAAGATCGCGCTGGCGCAGAGCTTCTACGGCCACTTCTACATCGAGCACAACCGCGGCCACCACGTGCGCGTGGCGACCCCGGTGGACCCGGCGAGCGCCCGGATGGGTGAGAACTTCTACCAGTTCTGGCCGCGCACCGTCTCCGGCTCCCTCAAGAGCGCGTGGCACCTCGAGGCGAAGCGCTACGCCCGCAAGGGCAAGCACCCGTTCCAGTTCGGCAACGACGTGCTCAACGCCTGGGTCATGTCGGCAGTCCTCTTCGGCGTCGTCGTCGCGTGGCTCGGCGTCGGGATGCTGCCGTACCTCGCCCTGAACGCCCTGGTCGGCTTCTCCCTGCTCGAGGTCATCAACTTCGTCGAGCACTACGGCATGCTGCGCCAGAAGGTCGGCGAGGGCGACCGCGAGCGCTACGAGCGCGTGAACCCCAGCCACAGCTGGAACTCCAACCAGATCGCGACCAACGTCCTGCTCTACCACCTGCAGCGGCACAGCGATCACCACGCGAACCCGACCCGCCGCTACCAGGCGCTGCGGGACTTCAAGGAGTCGCCGGTGCTGCCCACCGGCTACGCCGGGATGATCGTGCTGGCCGTCGTGCCCGCCATCTACCGCCGGGCGATGTGGCCGCTGGTGCTCGCGCACTTCGACGGTGACCTCACCCTGGCCAACATCTCCCCGCGCAAGCGCGACAAGATCCTGGCGAAGTTCCCGCCGCCGGCCGCGCACCCCGAGTTCGAGCACGTCGACACCCGCGTCGACGTCGACCCCGACGAGGTGCTCGCGGCACGCTGCCCGGGCTGTGGCTACACCTACGAGGTCGTCGTCGGCAACGAGCTCGAGGGCTTCGCCGCCGGGACCGCCTGGAAGGACATCCCGGACGACTGGTGCTGCCCTGACTGCGGCGTCCGCGAGAAGGTGGACTTCGTCCCCGTCGAAAGGGTGGATGCGTGATGAGGATCGAATCGGATCTCAACAAGTGCGAGGGCCTGGGCATGTGCGAAGCGATGTCGCACGAGTTCTTCGAGGTGGGCGACGACGGGTTCGTCTCCGTCCTCGACGCTGAGCCCGGTGAGGAGCACCGCAAGGAAGTCCTCGCCGCGATCGACTCCTGCCCCGTGGGTGCCCTCAAGCTGGTGGGCTGATCGCCATGTTGTCCGCTGACGGACGACTCGTGGTGGTGGGCGCGTCCCTGGCCGGCCTGCGGGCCGTCGAGGCCGCCCGCCGCCAGGGCTTCACCGGCCCGATCACGATGATCGGCGCCGAGGACCACCTGCCGTACGACCGCCCGCCGCTGTCGAAGGCGGTGCTGCACGGCGACAGCCCGGTGGCGCCCTTCATCGACGCCGCCGGTTTCGCGGACCTGTCGGTGGACCTCCTGCTCGGCTCGCCCGCGACTTCGCTCGACACCACCCGCAAGGTCGTGGTGGCCGACGACACGGAGATCGAGTACGACGCCCTGGTGATCGCGACCGGCGCCCGCCCGCGGCCGATGCCGGCCGAGTGGTTTCGAGACGCCTCGTCCCTCGGCTCCTCAACCAGCGACATCAGCGGGATCTACTCCCTGCGGACCTCGGAGGACTCCCACGCCATCCGCGACGCCCTCGACGCCGGTGCGCGGACGGTCGTGATCGGAGCGGGGTTCATCGGCTCCGAGGTGGCGTCGTCGGCCCGCAAGCGCGGGCTTCCGGTGACCATCGTCGAGGCGCTCGACCTGCCGCTGACCCGCTCGATCGGGCCGGAGGCCGGCCAGGTCTGCGCCGACCTGCACCGCGCCAACGGCACCGACCTGCGCCTGGGGGTCGGCGTCGACCGGATCCAGCAGGCGGACGGTCACGTCACCGGCGTGCTGCTCCTCGACGGCACCCTGTTGCCGGCCGACCTGGTGGTCGTCGGCACCGGCGTGCTGCCGTGCACCGAGTGGCTCGAGGACAGCGGGCTCACCCTGCACGAGCGGGATCGCGGGATCGTGTGCGACGAGCGGCTCTGGACCGGCGTACCCGATGTCTATGCGGCCGGCGACGTCGCGCACAGCCCGAACCCGCTCTTCGACGACCAGCTGATGCGGCTCGAGCACTGGACCAACGCCGCCGAGCAGGGCGCCGCCGCAGCCCGGCACGCAGTCGACCCGGAGGCCGCCGAGCCGCTCGCTCCGGTGCCTTACTTCTGGTCCGACTGGTATGCCCACCGGATCCAGTTCGTCGGGACCCCCGTCGCCGACGAGGTCGAGGTCATCTCGCAGCAGCCGTTCATCGCGCTCTACCGGCGCGAGGACCGGATCGTCGGGGCCCTGACCGTCGACGGCCAGCGGCTGATCATGAAGCTGCGCCGGCGAATCGCCGGGCGAGGCGACTGGACCGAAGCGGTGGCGTTCGCGCGTGAGGGACTCACACTGGGGGCAACTTAGGATGGCGATCATGACTGTCTCGGCCGCCTCCTCGCTCCGCGAGCGAATCGTGGTCACGGCCACCCAGCTCACTGTGGCCTCCGGCTGGTCGGGCGTGACGATGGCGAGGCTGGCCGATGCGGTCGGCGTGAGCCGGCAGACGATCTACAACGAGGTCGGCGACAAGTCCGGCCTGGCCGAGGCGATGATCCTCGGGGAGCTGGCGCGCTTCCTCGACAGCGTCAACACCGCCTTCGACCGCGAGCCGACCGACCTGGTCGCGGCGATCCGGCGGGCGGTCCGCACCGTGCTCGAGATGTCGAAGGGCAACGACCTGCTCAAGGCGGTCGTGTCGGCCAGCCACGGCGCCGACACCGAGCTGCTCCCGCTGCTCACGACGCATTCGGATGCCCTCGTGGAGACGGCCAAGGCGGTGGTCCGCGACCGGGTCGGTGCCTACGGCGTCGACCTGACCTCGACCCAGCTCGCGGGCGCGATCGACATCATCGTGCGGGTGGTGCTCAGCCATGTGATGCAGCCCTCGGGCACGCCCGAGGAGACATCGGAGTCGCTCGCGTTCTTCGCCAAGCGGGTGCTGGGCCTCTAGCCTCCAAGGGTGGCCTGGCTGGAGTACAAATCGACCGCCGGCCGGGCAGTGGTGCTCGCCGCCGTGCTCGGCAGCGGGATCACGACCCTCGACGCCTTCGTCGTCAACGTCGCGCTGAGGACCATCGGCGGTGACCTCGACGCGAGCCTGGTCGAGCTGCAGTGGGTCACCAACGGCTATCTCCTCAGCCTGGCCTCGCTGATCCTGATCGGTGGGTCGCTCGGCGACCGGCTCGGGCGGCGCAAGGTGTTCGTCTTCGGCGTGGTCTGGTTCGCGCTCGCGTCGCTGCTCTGCGGACTGGCGGTCAATCCCCAAATGCTGATCGCGTCCCGGGTACTGCAGGGGATCGGCGGCGCACTGGTCACGCCGGGCAGCCTGGCGATCATCCAGGGTTCGTTCGGGCCGCGCGACCGTGCGGTGGCCATCGGCGCCTGGTCCAGCCTCGGCGCGATCGCCGCGGCGGCGGGCCCGTTCGTGGGCGGGCTGCTCATCGACTACGCCTCGTGGCGGTGGATCTTCTTCATCAACCTCCCGATCGCCGCGGTCGCGATCTGGGTGGCGCGGCGCTGGGTGCCGGAGTCGCGGGACGAGGAGAAGGAAGGCGTGTTCGACGTTCCGGGTGCCATGCTCGTCTCGGTCGCCCTGGGCCTCGCGACCTACTCCCTCACCGCCGGCGGGTGGGTGCCCGGGTTGCTCGGACTGGCGGCCGGTGCTGCCTTCGTGGCGGTAGAGGCCCGCTGGCCGTGGCCCATGGTGCCGCTGGGGCTGTTCGCGTCACGGACCTTCTCGGCCTCCAACGCGATGACGCTGCTGGTGTACGCCGCCCTCGGCGCGATCACCTTCTTCGCGGTGCTCCAGCTGCAGACGGTCAGCGGCTACACCCCGTTGGCCGCGGGCGTGGCCACCCTGCCGATCACGATCGCGATCCTGCTGCTCGCCTCCCGGGGCGGGAAGCTCGGCGCCCGGATCGGACCACGCCTCCCGATGGCCGTCGGGCCGATGGTCGTGGCGCTCGGGACCCTGATGCTGCGCGGCATCGGGCCGGACCCGTCGTACGTCCTGGACATCGCCCCCGGCATGGTGGTCGTCGGACTCGGCCTGGCACTCCTGGTGGCGCCGCTCACCTCGACCGTGCTCGCGGCGGCCCCCGAGCACCGCGCCGGGATCGCCAGCGGCATCAACAACGCGGTCGCGCGCACCGGCGCGCTGCTGGCGGTCGCCGCGCTGCCGTTCGTCGTCGGCCTGAGCGGCAGGGAGTACGACGACCCGGTCGCGTTCGACCCGTCGTATGAGAAGGCCATGCTGATCTGCGCCGTGCTGCTGGCCCTCGGTGGCCTGGTCAGCTGGTTCACGATCCGCAATCCGGAGCCGGAAGCGGCCGGATAACCTCGACCGCATGGGAGCCCGACCGACGCCGCTGACGGCTGCGCTCACGACGCTGCTGACGACAGGGCTGCTGCTCGCAGCGTCGGGCTGTGGCCCCGCGAGCCCGGCGGCTGATCCCACGTCCAGTGGGACGCCGAGCGGCTCGTCGTCTCCGTCGGCACCGGTCTCGACCGTGCCGGTCGCCGATCCGGAGCATGCCGTCGACCCTCCCGGACCGCGCACCGAGCGCCTGTGGCCGGCCGACATGCTGGTCTTCAGCCAGGACACCCTGACCGACCAGATGGTCCAGAGGATCCGGGCCATCAAGGGCATCGAGAAGGTCGAGCCGCTGTCGCTGGCCCAGGCGTCGATCGAGAACCGGGCCTACACCGTGGCGGCGGTCGACCCGGCGTCGTACCGCCTCTTCACGCCGCGTGCCTCCGCCGACACCCTCGCTGTCTGGCAGCGGGTCGCCGGCGGCGAGATCGCGGCCACGCCGCAGGCCGGGCACAAGCTCCAGGACAAGCACGGCTACATCAAGCTCGGTGGCTCCTCGGACGCTCCCGAGATCCATGTCGGTGCCTTCGCACCACAGATCCCGCGGGTCGACCTGGTCTTCAACGAGCGGTGGGCCGAGGACCTCGGCATGGTGATGAACAACGCGGTGCTCATCACCACCGGCATCAACTCGCCACAGTCGGTGCGCCCCACCATCGAGAGGATCGTCGGCAAGAAAGCCTCGGTCCAGATCCTCGGGCCCGATCTCGACATCTCGGTGCAGCAGACGGCTGTGCTCACCGGTGGTTCGGTGGCGACGGTCGTCGGCACCTTCAACTACACGGTCCTGGGCGGCGGGCACATCGCCCCCGACCCGTCCTGGGTCGCCGCGCACATCAGCACCCAGACCATGCCGATCATCGGCCCGATGACCTGCAACAACGCGATCTTCCCGCAGTTGAAGGCCGCGCTGGACGAGATCGCGTCCCGTGGGCTGGCCGACAGGATCCACCCCAGCGAGTACGCCGGCTGCTACTACCCGCGCTTCATCGCCGGCACCACCGTGCTGTCCAACCATTCCTTCGGGCTGGCCTTCGACATCAACGTGCCCGGCAACCAGCGCGGCACCCCGGGCGAGATCGACCGCACGGTCGTGTCGATCTTCCAGAAGTGGGGCTTCACCTGGGGTGGCACCTGGTCCTACACCGACCCGATGCACTTCGAGATGAACCAGGTCGTGAAACCGGCCTGAGTCGTGAGTGCCAGCGAGGTCTATGGCCCTCGCTGGCACTCACAACTCACGCGTCTCTGGTTAGGCTGCAGCGTGAGCATTCTCGACGACGCCCGCGAGGGCATGGACCACGCCATCCGCCCGCAGGACGACCTGTTCGGCCACGTCAACGGGCGCTGGCTCGCGGAGGCCGAGATCCCGGCCGACAAGTCGAGCTGGGGACCTTTCGCGATGCTGGCCGACGAGGCCGAGCACCACGTCCGCGACATCATCCTCGAGATCGCCGAGCAGGGCGGTGACGACGAGGACGCGCGCAAGATCGCGGCGCTGTTCAACTCGTTCATGAACGAGGAGGCCATCCAGGCCGCGGGCACCCGTCCGATCCGGCCGCTCCTCGACGCGGTGGCCGCCCTCCGTGACACCCGTGACCTGGCCGCGTTCCTCGGCGAGTTCGAGCAGCTCGGCGGCCCGGGGCTGTTCGGCAGCTACGTCACCACCGACGCCAACAACTCCGAGCGCTACCTGTTCAACATCTTCCAGGGCGGGCTCGGGCTGCCCGACGAGTCCTACTACCGCGACGAGAAGTTCGCCGAGATCCGCGAGAAGTACGTCGCCTACCTCACCCGCCTGCTCACCCTGGGCAGCATCGACCGCGCCGAGGCGATCGCCCAGCGAGGGCTCGAGATCGACACCCGGATCGCGCAGGGGCACTGGGAGCGGGCGGAGACCCGCAACGTGCAGCGCACCGACAACCTCACGTCGTACGACGCCTTGCGTGCGCTGGCGCCCAACTTCGACTGGGACGCCTACTTCACCAACCTCGGCACGACCCTGGACAAGGTGGCCGAGGTCAACGTCCGGATGCCGTCCTACCTCCAGCACCTCTCGACCGTGCTCGACGAGGTGCCGATCGAGGACTGGCGCGACTGGCTGACGACGCGGGTGCTGCGCAGCGCCGCCGCCTACCTCACCGACGACTTCGTCGAGACCAACTTCGACTTCTACGGCCGCACCCTGTCCGGGACGCCGGAGCTCCGGGTCCGCTGGAAGCGCGGCGTGGCGCTGGTCGAGGAGGCGCTCGGCGAGGCGGTCGGGCGGATCTACGTCGAGAGGCACTTCCCGCCGCACTCCAAGCAGATGATGGACGAGCTGGTCGCCAACCTGCTCGAGGCCTACCGACAGTCGATCTCCAAGCTCGACTGGATGAGTGAGGAGACCAAGCAGCGGGCCTACGACAAGCTGGACAACTTCCGGCCCAAGATCGGCTACCCCAACAGCTTCCGCGACTACTCCGCGCTCGAGGTGCACGCCGACGACCTGCTCGGCAACGTGGCGGCGGCGGCGCGCTTCGAGACCGCCCGCCAGCTGGCCAAGCTCGGCGGCCCGGTCGACCGCGACGAGTGGTTCATGCTGCCGCAGACCGTCAACGCCTACTACAACCCCGGCACCAACGAGATCTGCTTCCCCGCGGGCATCCTGCAGAAGCCGTTCTTCAGCCCGGACGCCGAGATGGCCGAGAACTACGGCGGCATCGGTGCGGTGATCGGCCACGAGATCGGGCACGGCTTCGACGACCAGGGCGCCCAGTACGACGGCCACGGCAACCTGCACGACTGGTGGACCGCGTCGGACAAGGACGCGTTCCAGGTGAAGTCGAAGGCGCTGATCGAGCAGTACTCCGCCTTCTCGCCCCGCAACCTGCCCGACGAGAAGGTCAACGGGTCCCTGACCGTCGGCGAGAACATCGGCGACCTCGGTGGCCTCACCATCGGGCACTCGGCGTACCTCATCGCCTGCGGCGGCGCGGCTGCCATCGCGGACCGGAAGACTCTGTTCCTCAACTGGGGCTACATCTGGCGCGCCAAGCGCCGCAAGGAGCTCGATCAGCAGTACCTCACCATCGACCCGCACAGCCCGCCGGAGTTCCGCGCCAACATCGTGCGCAACCTCGACGAGTTCCACGAGGTGTTCGCCACCGCGCCGGAGGACGGGCTGTGGCTGGATCCAGCGGAGCGGGTCCGCATCTGGTGACCCGTCACCCTCTGGCGCAGATCTAGAACACGTTCTACATTGGGCGGCATGTCGAAGCTGAGAGTCGTCGCCTGGTCCACCGGAACCGTGGGCCGTCATGCCATTGCCGGGATCGATGCCCATCCCGACCTCGAGCTGGTGGGGGTCTGGGTGTCGTCGGCGGCCAAGGAGGGGCAGGACGCCGGACGCCTGGCCGGGCTGGACCGCGACCTCGGGGTGATCGCGACCAACGACCGCGAGGCGCTGCTGGCGTTGCAGCCTGACGCGATCGTGCACACCGCGATGACCGACGATCGGATCTTCGAGGCGATCGAGGACCTGCGGTCCTTCGTCGAGGCCGGCGTCAACGTGGTGTCCAGCGGTCCGGTGCTCCTGCAATATCCGTACGGCGTGCTGTGGCAGGAGGCGCTCGACGAGCTGACCGCCGCGTGCGACAAGGGGCAGGCGAGCCTGCACGTCAACGGCATCGACCCGGGCTTCGCCAACGACGTGCTTCCGCTGGTGCTGACCAGCCTGAGCCAGCGGATCGACCTGGTGCGGGTCAGCGAGATCGCGGACTACTCGACCTACTACCAGCCCGTGGTGATGCGCGACATCTTCGGCTTCGGCCAGCCCGTCGACGCCGAGGTGATGCTCTGGCAGCCCGGGATCCTCAGCATGGGCTGGGGGTCGGTGGTCCGCCAGATCGCGGCCGGGCTGGGCGTCACGCTGGACGAGCCACTGACCGAGATCGTTGACCGACGTCCCGCCGAGCGCTCGATCACCACGGTGAGCGTCGACATCGAGGCGGGCACGATGGGCGCGGTGCGCTTCCAGGTGATCGGCCGGGTCGACGGCGTCGACAGGATCGTGCTCGAGCACGTCACCCGCACAGCGGTCGACCAGGTGCCCGAGTGGCCCCAGCCGGGCGAGGGCGGCGGCTGCTACCGCGTCGAGATCGAGGGCGAGCCGATGATGAAGCTGGAGTTCAGCCATCACGGTGAGACCGGTGACCACAACGTCAGCGGCATGATCACCACCGCGATGCGCCTCGTGAACTCCGTGCCGCACGTCGTCGCCGCCGAGCCGGGCATCGTGACTGCCCTGGACCTGATGAGCGTCACCGGCCGGGGCCTGGTGACGTCAGCGGGCCAGTAGTCCGGCTAGAGAAAGGCCAGATATCAGGCTAGTCTTTTGGAATGAAGACCGTCGCCCTGACCGAGGCCAAGGACCGGCTCTCGGCGCTCGTCGAGGAAGCCGAGACCACCCACGAGATCATCGAGATCACTCGGCACGGCCATCCCGCCGCAGTGCTGATGTCGGCGCAGGACCTCGAGTCTCTGCAGGAGACAATCTTCTGGCTCTCACAGCCGGGCGTGCTCGACGACGTCCGCGACGCGGCCACCGACCTCGAGTCGGGCGGCACGCTGTCAGGCGATGACCTGCGTTCTCAGTACGGGCTGCCTCCCCGGTGACGGCTGAGCCGTGGCGGGTCGAGCTCAGCACTCGGGCCCAGCGGGACCTCGCCAGGCTGCCACCGAAAGTTGTGGTCGCCGTCGTCGAGTTCATCACTGCGGTGCTGCCTGAGAGTCCCGAGCGCCTCAGCAAGCCGCTCACCGCACCGCTGGACGGGCTTCGCTCTGCCCGGCGGGGGGACTACCGAGTGCTTTTCGAGCTGCATGAGTCCGACCCGGTCGTCCTGGTGGTCCGCGTGGCTCATCGGGCGCATGCGTACCGTCCTGAGCGTTGATCGACCCGGAGGCTTGGCAGGAACTAGAACACGTTCTAGATTGGCTGCATGACAGAACGCCGAGTCCGCGCATGACCATCCTGGACCGCTTCCGCCTCGACGGGCACGCCGCGATCGTCACCGGCGCAGGCCGGGGCATCGGGGCCGCCACCGCGATCGCGCTGGCCGAGGCCGGCGCCGACGTCCTCATCGCCGCTCGGCACGCCAGCCAGCTGGAGAAGGTGGCCGAGCAGATCCGCGCCACCGGTCGCCGGGCGGCCGTCGTACCTGCGGATCTGAGCGACCTCGACGCCGCCGCCGGCCTGGCGCAGGCGGCGTACGACGAGTTCGGCCGGCTCGACATCGTGGTGAACAACGTCGGCGGCACCATCCCGAACGCCTTCCTGGACACCGATGCGGCGTACCTCGAGGAGGCCTTCCACTTCAACGTGAGCACGGCGCACGCGCTGTCGCGGGCCGCAGTGCCGCTCATGCTCAAGGGTCCCGACGAGGCACAGCGCTCGATCGTGGGCATCAGCTCGATGATGGGCCGACGGGCTGGCCGCGGCTACCTCGCCTACGGGACGGCCAAGGCCGCGCTGGCGCACTGGACCCGCCTGGCGGCCGAGGACCTCGCGCCCAAGATCCGGGTCAACGGCATCTTCGTGGGATCGGTGATGACCAGCGCGCTCGAGTTCGTCGCCGGCGTCCCGGAGATGTGGGACCAGCTCGAGCAGACCCCGCTGGGCCGGGTCGGCGAGGCCGAGGACATCGCTGCCGGCGTGCTCTATCTGACGTCGCGGGCGGGCAAGTACGTCACCGGCAAGATGCTCGAGATCGACGGCGGGCTGCAGGCGCCCAACCTCGATCTGGGGCTGCCCGCGCTCTGACCCGCCGTGGTTGCCGGACGCTCCGGTTGATAGACAGGTCCGCGTGAAACGCCTGGCCACCGCCGTCCTGCTCGCAGCGACCATGCTCGCGATCGGCGGACAGCTGGTGCCCGAAACCGAGCCGACGGCGATGGTCTCGACGAGCTCGAGCATCGAGTCGCGGGCGGCTTCGCGGCCCAACGTGCTGGTGATCATGACCGACGACATGAGGTACGACGAGCTCGCCTATGTGCCGGTCGTCCGCCAGCGCGTGCTCGATCGCGGGCTGCTGTGGACCAACGCGTTCTCGACCACGCCGCTGTGCTGCCCGGCGCGGGCCTCGTTCCTCACCGGCAAGCTGGAGCACAACCACGGGGTGCTCTCGCACCGCAAGCCCTGGGGCTACCAGGCCTTCGACGACTCGACGACGCTCGCCACGGCTCTTCGCCAGCAGGGCTACCAGACCGGGTTCGTCGGCAAGTACCTCAACGGCTACGGACCCGATGCCCCGCGTGAGGCACCGGGGCTCGCGCACTCGTTCACCTACGTCCCGCACGGCTGGACCGACTGGCGCGGCTCCGTCGACGACACGCCGTACCCTGCCGGCGACCCGCGCGACGGGGGCACCTACAACTACCGGCGGATGACGCTGAACGTGAACGGCCACCTGGTCGGGCACCGCGGCGAGTACAGCGCCGACGTGGTCACCGACAACACCAACGCGATCCTGCGGCGCTTCCACCAGAAGCCCGCTCCCTGGTTCGTGGTGGTGAACCCGGTGGCGCCGCACTTCGGGGGCCCACCGGAGCAGGACGACCCGCTGCCCGGCTTCAAGACGCCGGCGCGGCCGGACTGGGTGAAGAACCTGTACGACGACGTGATCGTCCGCGCGCCCGGCATCCCCACCGGGCCGACCGAGGCCGATGTGTCCGACAAGGTGAGCTCCACCCGCAAGCGCACCGAGCTCGGACCGGTCGACCGGAAGTCGGTCACCGAGATCGCCCGCCAGCGCGCCGAGTCGCTGCGCGCCCTGGACCGCTCGCTCGCCTCGGTGTTCCAGCAGCTCGCGGATTCCGGCGAGCTCGCGAACACCCTGATCGTGTTCACCTCCGACAACGGCTACATGCTCGGCGAGCACCACTGGCGGCAGGGCAAGACGGTCGGCTACGACCCGTCGTACCGGATCCCGATGCTGATGGCCGGCCCCGGGGTGCCCCACGGAGTGCGCTCGACGCCGATCACGCTGGTGGACCTGAGCGCCACGATCCTTCGCTGGACGGGCGCCTCGCTGCCCGACGTCGACGGCCGCAGCATGGTCCCCGACATCGCCGAGGACCACGGCTGGAACCGGCCGCTGGTCTACGAGTCGCGGTTCACCGGCATGCACTATCGCGACGGAGTGCAGGGCTTCGACCAACGTACGGCGATCGGCGTGCGCACGGCTCGCTACATGTTCGTGCGCTATGCGAACGGGCAGAGCGAGCTCTTCGACCTGCTCAGGGATCCGCTGGAGATGCGGTCGGTGCACCGCTGGCCGTCGTACGCCGGGGTCCGTTCGAAGCTGATGGCGGTGTGGCGGCAGCTCAGCTACTGCAAGCGCGCCGGCTGTCGCCCGCTGCTGCCGGCGTCGCTGCAGAGTGATGTCGCGACCACCACGAAGCTGCGGGACCTGCTGACTTCTGCACAGGCGCACTACTACGGGTCCTGACCTGTCGTGCAGGACTGGTAGACAGGGCCGCATGCCCGACCTCAGAAGTGCCGCCGAGGCGCACCTGCGCGCCCTGGTCGGCCCCAGGGATGGGCAGGGTGACGCGACCCTGCGCGACGACCAGTGGACGGCGATCTCGGCTCTGGTCGAGGACAAGCGGCGCGCGCTGGTCGTGCAGCGCACCGGGTGGGGCAAGTCGGCGGTCTACTTCGTGGCGACCGCCCTGCTCCGGGCGCAGGGCGCGGGGCCGACGGTGATCATCAGCCCGCTTTTGGCGCTGATGCGCAACCAGATCGGCGCCGCCGACCGGGCCGGCATCCATGCCGTGACGATCAACTCCACCAACGTCGACGACTGGCGGCGGATCCAGGCCGACATCGAGGCCGGCCGGGTCGACGTGCTGCTGGTCTCGCCCGAGCGACTCAACAACCCCGGCTTCCGCGACAACGTGCTGCCGTCGCTGGCCGCGACCGCCGGCCTGCTGGTGATCGACGAGGCCCACTGCATCTCCGACTGGGGGCACGACTTCCGCCCCGACTACCGCCGGATCCGCACCATGCTCGCCGACCTGCCGCCCGGCATCCCGGTGCTGGCCACCACGGCGACCGCCAACGCCCGGGTGACCGCCGACGTGGCCGAGCAGCTGGGCACCGACGTCCTCGTCCTGCGCGGCGCGCTCGATCGCGAGTCGCTGCATCTCGGCGTGGTCCGGCTCAAGACCGCCGAGCAGCGGCTGGCCTGGCTGGCCGACCATCTCGGTGAGTTCGAGGGCAGCGGCATCGTCTACTGCCTCACCGTGGCGGCCACCCAGGAGATCGCCGACTACCTGCGGGGTCGGGGCCACGCGGTCGCCGCCTACTCCGGGCAGACCGAGACCACCGAGCGCGAGGCCCTCGAGGAAGACCTGGCCGCCGGCCGGGTCAAGGCGCTGATCGCGACCAGCGCGCTGGGTATGGGCTTCGACGCGACCCTCGGCTTCGTGGTCAACATGGGCGCCCCGCAGTCACCCGTCGCCTACTACCAGCAGGTCGGGCGAGCCGGCCGCGGCACCGACCGCGCCACGGTCGTGCTGCTGCCGGCGCTCGAGGACCGCGACATCTGGAGATACTTCGCGTCCCTGGCCTTCCCACCCGAACAACAGGTCCGGCAGACGCTGTCTGTGCTCGCCGAGCAGGGCACGCTCAGCACGGCTGCGCTCGAGACGTACGTCGACCTGGGCCGCAACCGCCTCGAGTCGATGCTCAAGGTGCTCGACGTCGACGGTGCGGCGCGGCGGGTCCAGGGTGGCTGGACGGCGACGGGCGAGCCGTGGACCTACGACGCCGACCGCTATGCACGCGTCCGTGAGGCGCGCGAGCGCGAGCAACAGGCGATGCTCGACTACCTCGCGACCGACGCCTGCCGGATGTGGTTCCTGCGCGACCAGCTCGACGACCCGGCCGCGGAGAAGTGCGGCCGGTGTGACAACTGCGGCGCGCTGACCCTGAGCGAGACGGTGTCCGACGCGGCCCAGGAGAGCGCGCACGCGGCGATCGAGCGGCCCGGTGTCGTGGTCGAGCCCCGCAAGATGTGGCCGACCGGGCTGGCCAACCTGGGCCTGCCCCAGAAGGGCCGGATCAGCGCCGGCGCCGACGAAGGGCGGGCGGTGGCCCGCCTGACCGACCTCGGACCGGGCCAGCTGCTGCGGGACCTGTTCCGGGCCGGCGTCGCCGACGGTCCCGTCCCTCCGGCGCTGGCCCACGCGGTGCTCCAGGTGCTCGGCGAATGGCGGCCCGACGTCGACGCCATCGGCTTCGTCGAGTCGGCTCGCCGGCCCGCCCTGCTCAACGACTTCGCCGGCGGACTGGCCCGGCATCTCGAGGTGCCGATCCTCGCGCGCTGGTCGATCGCCGACCCGTCGGTTCCGCCGGACGCCGGTTCCGCCAACTCCGCCCACCGGATTGCCGCCGTGTCGAGGCGGTTCCGCCTGGACACCAAGGAGCCGCTCGACGGTCGACGGGTGCTGCTCCTCGACGACCTGGTGGTGACCGGCTGGACCCTCACCCTGGCCGCGCAGGCCCTGGGCGGGGGCGGCGCCGCGGCGGTGCTTCCCCTGGCGTTGGGCACCCAGTCATGACCACTGTCGGGGTCTGCGAGGACGACAGCGCGCTGCGCTCGATGCTGGTGCGTGGTCTCAAGCAGGCCGGTCACGACGTCGTGCCCACCGCCACCGCAGCCGAGGCGCTGCGGTCCTTCGTGGCGACTCCTCCTGATGTGGTCGTGCTCGACCTCGGCCTGCCCGATGCCGACGGACGCGACGTCTGCGCGGCCCTGCGGGCCAACGGGCTGAGGTCGCCGATCCTGATGCTCACGGCGCTGGGCGGGCTGCACCACAAGGTGAGCGGCTTCGAGGCGGGCGCCGACGACTACCTCACCAAGCCGTTCGAGTTCGCCGAGCTGCTGCTGCGGATCAAGGCCCTGGCCCGCCGTCAAGGCGGCGGGCTCGGCGAGGCGCGCGACCTGGTGCTCGACGCGGTCACGCACTCGGTTGGCAGCGGCGAGCGTTCGGTCCGGTTGACTCCCACCGAGTTCCGGCTGTTCGCCCGGCTGACGGCACAGCCCGGCGAGGCCGTGCGACGGGCCGCGTTGGTGGCGGCCGCCTGGCCCGATGGAGCCCTGGTCTCGGACAACACCCTCGACTCCTACGTCCGCCGGCTGCGCAGCAAGCTCGGCTCGGCCGACGTCGACCCGACGCGGCTGGAGACCGTGCGGGGCGTGGGCTACGCATGGCGCTGACCAGCCTGCGCGTCCGCCTGGTGACTGCCACGGTGGTGATCACCGGGCTGCTCACTGTCGCCGTCATCGTGTTGCTGCAGGTCAACCTCGAGCGGCAGAGCTCGGCTGACTCCGCCGACCTGGCCAGGGCCCGCCTCGAGGCGGCCGCGTCGGCGGTGGTGGTCGTGGGCGGCACGGTGCGCGATCTGCGCACGGGGGGAGAGATGCTCGACCGGGACGTGTGGATCTTCGACACCCACGGAGTGCTGCTCGACGGCCACATCCCGGCCAACGTGGCCGAGCCGGCCGGGCAGCTGGCCGCCTCCCTGGTCGACCGCAGCGAGAAGGTCAGCGAGCAGACCCTCCTCGCGAGCCGGGTGATCCGCGACGGCGACACGGCGGTCGGGGTGATCGTGGCGGGGGTCGACCTCACCCCCTACGAGTCCAACGAACGGCGCAGCCTCCTGCTCGCCGTACTGCTGGGGCTGTTCTCGGTGCTGGCGGCCGCCGTGGCCGCGAGCGAGGCGGCCCGGCTCACCTTGAGCAGGGTCCATCACATGGTGGCCCAGGCCCAGTCCTGGGAGGAGCACGACCTCGACCAGCGCTTCGGCCTGGGCGCACCGCGTGACGCCTTCTCCGAGCTGGGACACACCCTGGACCACATGCTCAACCGGATCGCGGCGGCGCTGCGCAGCGAGCGAAGGCTGACCGACGAGCTGGCGCACGAGCTGAGCACGCCGCTGACGGTGATCCGTGGTGAAGCCGAGCTGTCGCTCGCGACGGCGGTTGATCCGGCGCCCCTGCAGGCGATCATCGCCGAGGTCCGACGCGCGGAATCCGCCATGGCGGCGATGCTCGACGCCGCCCGAGCGCGGATCGACGAGCAGGCGACCAGCGATGTCGGCAACGTGTTGCGGGCGGTGGGAGGCGACCTGGCGACCGTCACCGCCCCGGCCTCGCTGAGTGCCGGAGTCGACGCTGCCACCCTCCGCGCCTTGCTCACCCCGCTGATCGACAACGCCCGGCGTCACGCTGCGACGAACGTGTCGATCGCTGCCGAGGAGTCCTCGGGACGGGTGCGGATCACCGTCGCCGACGATGGTCCCGGAGTGCCCGAGGCCGACCTGGAGCGGATCTTCGAGCCGGGTCGCAGCGGCGCCCAGCCGGGGTCGGCCGGCCTCGGCCTGGCCGTCGTACGCCGTCTCGTGCACGCCGTCGGCGGTGAGGTGCGCGCGCTGCCCGGACCCGGCGGCCGGTTCGAGGTGACGCTCCCGGGCGGTTGAGATGGGGGCTCGATCATCTACCAGTGTCGCGGTCGTCCCGGCAGCTCCGACACTCGTGGGCTTCCTCACCGTGACCCGGCGTCACCTGACCCAGTTGAGGGCCACAGACACTCGCGTGCGGCCCAACCCCCCATCTGGCCGCCCGCGGGTGTCGCCTCTTCTCGGAGAGCGGTGGCCGGTGGGGCCGTGCTTGGTCCTGTCGGCGGTCGTGGTTACCGTCGGGGTCTCACTCGACACCCGGAGGCCCGCTTGAGCTTCGTGCCCGTCAGTGGGATGGCGACCTTCCGGTCGGGTGTCCCACCACGCGAAGCCAGTGTCGAGTTCACCGATGACCACCGCACGTTGAGCCTGCCGCTGCGCGCCGCCGTGCCCGTGCTGACCAGGGCCCACAACAACCCCGAGGCTCACCCGTCGGTGGGGCTGCTCTCCGGAGCCGCCTTGCTGGGCTTGCGATTCGTGGCCGCAGGCAAGTTCGTGCCGGCCGGCGACCACTGGGAGATCGGCACCCTCGATCGAGCCGACGAGGACCGGATCACCATGCTCGCCCAGGCCCGCGCCTGGGGCACCCTCGACCCGGCCGGCGCCGAGGGCGTCGTCCGCCGTGTCGTCGCCGCGGTCGTCGACGCGATGCCGCAAGGACGGCCCCATCGCGACGTGGTGTCCGCCCCCCGGCCCGCCCGCACCGACTTCGAGTCCCGGCTGCGGGCCCGCATCGCCAGCACCGGCTCCCGGACCGAGGTCCGGGTGGCCGACGACGACACCACCGACCGGCCCCAGCTGGTGACGATCTCCCTGCGCGTGGAGGCCGACGAGGTCGAGCTCGCCGGAGGAGCCTGTCGCCTCGTGCTCCAGGTGCATGACCAGGCCAACCCGCTGCACCTGGCCGACGCGGCCCAGCTGTGGACCGAGTCCGGGCCGACCGCCACCCACGGCTTCGGCGACCGGGCCCGCACCCACGCGTCGCAGGCCCTGCGCGAGGCAGCCAACGCCTGGCCCGTGCTCGAGCGCTTCCAGGACCTGCGGATCCCCGACCAGCTCGAGCTCGACGGCCTCGAGCTCGCTCACCTGCTCGAGGAGGGCGTCGAGCGCCTGCGCCAGGCCGGCATCCAGGTGATGTGGCCCCGCGAGCTCGACCGCGGGCTGACCACCCGCCAGGTGCTCGCGCCCAAGCACGACAACCCGCTGATGACCGGCCTGTTCGGTCCCGACGCGATGTTCTCGTTCAGCTGGCAGGTCTCCCTGCACGGCGAGCCGCTGACCCAGGACGAGATGGACGAGCTGGCCCGCGCGGCCACGCCCTTGATCAAGCTTCGCGACAACTGGGTGGTCGTCGATCCGCGCGTGGCCCGACGGGCGCGCCGGCGGCTGGTGCGCGAGACCAAGCCCGCCCAGGCCCTGGCCGCCACCCTCACCGGCGTGGTCGTCCAGGACGACGTCGACGTGCCGGTCGTCGTCGGGGCGACTCTCGAGAAGGTCCGCGAGCGCCTGGTCACCGCCGCCACCCGTGAGCCGATCGACCCGCCCGCAGGGTTGGTGGCGACGCTCCGCGACTACCAGCGCCATGGGCTGACCTGGCTCGCCCAGCTCACCTCGCTCGGCCTGGGCGCCTGCCTGGCCGACGACATGGGCCTCGGCAAGACCGTCACGCTGATCGCCCTGCACCTGCACCGGGCCGAGGCCGGGGCACCCGGCCCGACCCTGGTCGTGTGCCCGGCTTCGCTGATGGGCAACTGGGAGGCGGAGGTCCATCGCTTTGCGCCGGGTGTGCCGGTCCGCAGGTTCCACGGTTCGGCACGCGACGTGGGCGATCTCGGCGACGGCTTCCTGCTCACGACGTACGGCACGATGCGACGCGACCACACGACCCTGGCCCAGGTCGACTGGGGCCTGGTCGTCGCCGACGAGGCCCAGCACATCAAGAACCCCCAGTCGTCGACGGCCAAGGCGCTCCGCGCGATCCCGAGCCAGGCCCGGGTCGCACTCACCGGCACCCCCGTCGAGAACAACCTCACCGAGCTGTGGGCGATCCTCGACTGGGCGATCCCTGGGCTGCTCGGCTCGCGCAACGCCTTCCGCAAGGTGTGGGCCGCCCCCATCGAGGCAGGTGTCGAGTCGGCGAAGACGCGCCAGTTCGCCGACCTGATCGGGCCGTTCCTGCTGCGCCGGCGCAAGGCCGACCCCGGCATCGCCCCCGAGCTCCCCGCCAAGACCGAGACCGACCACCGCATCGGCCTGACCCGCGAGCAGGTGGTGCTCTACGAAGCCCTGGTCCGCGACTCGATGGAGCGCATCGAACGCGCCGACCCCGAGTCCCGGCGCGGGTTGGTGCTCAAGCTGCTCACCGGTCTCAAGCAGATCTGCAACCACCCGGCCCACTACCTCAAGCAGCCCAACCCGCGGCTCTCGCATCGCTCCGAGAAGTTCGACCTGGTCGACGAGTTGCTCGGCACGGTGCTGGCCGAGGGCGGTGCGGTGCTGATCTTCACCCAATACGTCGCGATGGCCCGGCTGCTCGAGAGCCACCTGGCGACGCTGGGCGTGCCCCACCAGTTCCTGCACGGCGGCACCACCGTTCGCGAACGCGAGGCGATGGTCGAGCGGTTCCAGTCCGGCGAGCTGCCGGTGTTCCTGCTCTCGCTCAAGGCCGGCGGCACCGGCCTCAACCTGACCGCCGCCGACCACGTGATCCACTTCGACCGTTGGTGGAATCCCGCCGTCGAGGAGCAGGCCACCGACCGCGCCTACCGCATCGGCCAGACCCGCCCGGTCCAGGTGCACCGACTGATCACCGAGGGCACAGTCGAAGAGAAGATCGCCGAGCTGCTGACCCGCAAGCGGGCGCTGGCCGACTCGGTGCTGTCCCGCGGCGAGACCGCGCTGACCGAGCTGGGCGACGCCGAGCTGCGTGACCTGGTCACGCTGCGGAGCTCGCCCTGACCGGCATCACCTACCCCCGCTTCCCGGCCCGCGCCCGCGGGGCGTGGGCGACGTCGTGGTGGGGCAAGGCCTGGCTCCGGGCGGTCGAGGAGTCGGCGTACGACGAAGCCGACCTCAAGGCGGCGCGCACCCTGGCCCGCTCCGGATCGATCGGCGGTCTCACGATCGCCGAGGGTTCGATGGTCGGCGCCGTGCTCATCGACGACGTGGTGTGGAGCCCGCGCATCGACGTCCCCCTGCTCAGCCCCGATGCCCTTGCCGCTCTGGTCGAGGTGGTGGCCGCCCAGGCCGGTCGGGCGGCGGCGCTGCTCGCCGGAGAGCTTCCCTACCAGCTGGTCGAGGACGCTGAGGAGTCCGGCGCCGAGCTGCTGCCGTACGGCGGAGAGTTCGACGCCACCTGCCAGTGCGACGCCTGGACCCCACCCTGCCGGCATGCCCTGGCGCTGCTGCATCAGGCGGGCTGGCTGGTCGACGCCGATCCACTGATCCTGTGGCACCTGCGCGGCCTGTCGCGCGAGTCGCTCCTGGAGGCCCTGCACGCGCTGTCCGACGGCGCGGATCCCGACCTCGACCTCGCCCTCGCCGCAGTGCTGGAGGCCCGGGCGCTGCTCGACGAGGAGTGAGAGTCAGTCGGTCTCGGCGAGCGAGGCGACGATCTGGTCGGCCAGCTGGTTGCTGGTCTCGGCACTGTGGGTGCTCACGCTGATGTGGAGGACGACCGAGCCGTGGTCGAGGTCTAGGACGACCCCTGACATGGTCTGACCGTTGACCTCCTTGGTGTAGCTGACGCGATAGCCGTCGCCCACCCCGGTCGACACATCGGCGACGTCGATCGCGCTCGCTCCATTGGACTTGTACTGCGTCTCGAAGAGCTCCTTCGCAGGCAGTTCATCGAGCGCGAAGTGGAGGGCGTTGACGCTGTCGAGCACGCCGTTCTCGGCGGCCGGGGCACCAACGAAGACGTCGATGCTGTTGAGAACGTCGGTCATCTGCTTCGGAGTGATCCCCAACCGCCCGGCCAGCTCGTCGAAGGCATCGGCGTCCGCCCCAGCCTGCGCGGCCGTCTCGCTGCTGATCGCGTCCCAGTCGTCCGGGAGCTCGAAGGAAACTCCCTGGCCGGGGATCTCGATGGTCTGGGCGCCGGCCGAGGCCTCGCCGGAGGTCTTGTCGGCCTTGTCGCACGCCGACGCAGGCAGCAGGACAACGGTGGCGAAGGCCAGAGACCCGAGGAGACGGCGCATGCAGGGA
>Ga0070698_100001486_pt1 | contig 26049 bp, 31 predicted proteins | sample KBSK1502metaG_FD_65477 | JGI IMG/M metagenome (GOLD analysis project Ga0070698, IMG submission 65477) | Corn, switchgrass and miscanthus rhizosphere microbial communities from Kellogg Biological Station, Michigan, USA - KBS K1-50-2 metaG | ecosystem: Host-associated > Plants > Roots >... | reverse complement strand
CGAGAAGAAGGGTCTGACGCAACGCGAGCTGGCGCACAACCTGGGCATCAGCCAGAACTATATTCCGGCACTCGAGTCGGGCGCTCGCCGGCCGGGTCCCAAACTCCGGCAGGCGCTGATCAAATTCTTCAATGCAAGCCCAGAAGATCTGTTCGAGGTAGTGATGGTGAACCCGGAGAGCGCCAGTGAGCAAGTTCTGGAACCGCGGGATCACCGACGTGACCGATGATCTTGTTCTAGGCTCGACCCGGCCGAAGTCGTGTCCAGTTCCACCGTTTGAAGCAAGCGACGACACTTGGCGAGCCCACGGCAACCCCGAATTTATCGTGCTATCATGCCGCTCGGCATTGATACCCAACAGCTTCGATGCGTTCCGCGACTGGGCTCTGTCAGCGGCGACTCGTGCCTCTCGGCGCTGGGAGGACCCATACGCGGACGAACTGCCGCTTCTCTACGGACAGGATGCCTATGGTGACCTGCACGAAATCGCGGTTCCTCCCGTCTACTTGCGCCGTAGAGGCGGTCATATCGGCTGGATGACCCAACTTCTCCCAGTGGAGGTTGCGAATCGAAGCTTATGTAGAGTATGTCTTCGCATCTCGGCTTGGACCGGCGATAGCGACAGATACCTGGACTTGTCTGTCGATCCGAATAGGAGCGAGCTACTTCTTAACGTTGTGGCCGAGCAAGGTCGGAGCGAAGTCTGGGCGGCACCAATCGGCCGCGATAAATCTGGGCTCCCGACACTTGGGGCCTGGGAAAAGTACGAGGCAGACGAAATAGACGGTCGATTGCTCCTCCTCGTCGACGATGCTCTTCGTCCTGGTCCATCAAGAAAGCGGCGCACCATGCCTGCAGCCAACATGGTGCTTGGTCCGTACGATGTGCCCCGAGACTACTTTCCGGACTTCCGGGGCGATGCGTGTGGGCCGATCGACTGGATCCCTGAGGACCGTGTCGTCTCTACCTACAAAGCTATATTCAGAACGGAAGAGCCTCATCACGTTATTTTGAGTTTCTGCTACGTCTTCACTGGCGACTACGGCCTAGACGATCATATAAGGGGAGCGCTCGGGGCGCTAGAACGCAGCGGCAACAAGGAAATCGCTGGACCGAGGATCGGAGATCGTTCTCACTTCTTTGACGGACTGATGGACGGAGGTCGTCTACACAAATATCAGGCACTCTGGACGCATGGCAAGATCCTATGCGAGCTTGGGCTTGCGGGCCCACCCGGCATCTTCAAGGCTCGCCAGCTCAGCACCCTTGCAGCTGTGCAGCGTTCCCGCGTTGAAGAGGAATTGCGGGCTCCCCTAACCTCGGCCGAATAGTACGGATCGTCGGCTGCTGACCAGGTGCCGGCTATGAGCATTAGGTTTGACCCGGGCCGTAGGACCCGGCGAATACAATATCCTGTGCGCCTGCATAGCTCAGCTGGTAGAGCAGCTGACTCTTAATCAGTGGGTCCCGGTGTCGCTCGCCACTATCAAGGGACCACTTGGTGGCCTATGTCGCCACAAACATGGGACCACCTGGGCGCTTGTGTTGCCACAAACATGGGACCGGGCGTTAGTCAGTAATTAGGGACCACCCGAGGGCCTCTCGGACGGCGAAGTGTGACAACCAGCACTCCAGCTTTTGCTGGAGGTGGTGGATGTTCCGGGAGGTGTCCATGGTGGAAGTGCCGCCCGATGTTAGGCGGTCTTCACCATAGCTATGAATGGGCGGCGTGACCGTGCCTTCCTTTTTGCCGTCCTTCAGCGTCGGCCGAGGATATTGACACCCGCCTGTTGCGGTGGTAAACCAAAAGCGCGTCGACCGCCCGGGAAACGGACATTAATTCAATTGGGGGCGATCCATCATGTGGGCAGCCGGTGGCGCCGATGGTCGTTAAGCCGCGGACCCTGATCGCGTCGGTGCCATGAAGACGGAGGGCGCCTCCCAAGGCAAGCATAGGTCTGTGACCGATCCGGCGCGAGAGCCGAGGGCGGTAGGCATGTGTCGACGTTGCGGCACATTGTTGGCTCAAGGACGCGACACTTACATCGCTAAGGTGACAGGCGCTGAGAAAAGCAGCGGCCTTGTACCCATGAAGATTTGCCCCGTCTGCGATTGGGCAAACGTGTCACCATCACACGCATTCGTCGATCGAATCGAACTGAGAAAACTGCTTCGATCCGCCCCTGAGCTCCTTCACGGCCTGTCTACGGCAGCGTCATCGTTTTATGCGCGCGCCCTACTGCGACACCTGAGAGCCCGAATAGTAGCGCGCGTCTTTGAGGAGGTGAGGGCGTCACCAGACGTGGCCTTGGCGATTCTCATGAATATGCTGGCAGAACTCTTCGAACGCGAGCAGGCGACGGAATTTGGAGACAAGTTTCCCGCTTACATCCAGCAGATCTACGTGCTCCTCCGATGCCTTGGCCCGCTCTCCGTGTTTAGTAAAGCAATCGACGCAGTTGTTCCGTCGGCGTTCTGGACGACGGCTGCTCTACCGCTACTCGAGGCCTGCCGGGTACTGTCCAAGGTAATTGAGCAACCGGAGGACCCGGTCCGACTCGAATCGGATGTACTGGTGGTCGAGTCCCAACCGTTGGGGCCTTGGCAGCATGAAATAAACGCCAACATCTACCGTCAAACCTCCACCAGGCAAAGCACCAAGCAACTGATGGCCGAGACAACGATCGAACAAGCGGAGCGAGAGGTGTTCGGCTATTCGGTATCGGACTTCCTCGCGCTCTTTCGGAATCGGCAGGCGCTGAGCCGATTTGCCCGCACGACCGGAGACGGCGAGGTTGTTATCGTGGACCTTGGGTCGGACACAGAGCCAATCGTGAAGATGATGGCCCGCGACTTCACGTTGACGCCTCACCGTATGCAGACGTGCCTTTTTCCAGCATTCTTTTCCTCCGCTGCGCAGCCCGCCGACCGCAGCATGCAGGAGGCGATAGAGGAGATCAACGAGGCTGACTGGCTGCTACACGTCCCGCTCATGGAAGCCCGATATTGGCACAGGGGCCAAGAGGTTCCGGCTGGCGTCACATCTGGATACCTTTTGCATCGCGTCCAGGGGCGCGCGGCTTCATCGATCGCATATCGCTTCCGCAATGCACAGATGAGTGCCGAGGCCCTCGATGCGGAAGCCCAAGCGCATGTCGCCAAACTCGCCAGACGTTTCTCCTCTGAAGCGGAACTTGGGGCAACAGCCGAATGGCAACAAGCAGGAATGTCAGCAGTCGCCCAGGTAGAACGCGTTGGGAACAAGGTACCGTCCTGTGGAGAGATTGATGTACTCGCCGCCGGGGCTGGAACGCAAGAGCGGACAATTGTAGCGGTCTGCGAGGTAAAAAACACCGATATGGTTTTCTACAAGGACTTTGGCGGGAAGCAATTATGGAATTTGCTTTTGCAGGCATCGTCCCAGGCAAGGCGCAAGGCCGAGTGGGTGCTGGTGCACTGGAAAGAGGTTTCGAACCTTTTTGGTGACGTAGCCGTATCTCAAGAGCCTCCCATCGTCGTTGCGATAGTCGTAACGCGAGCAACGCCGCAGCCCATCGGCGAAGGTCGATGCGTATTTATTGCAGCTGCAGAGATACGATCAGCCGCCGCATCACTACTTACCGGAGACGTGGCATCGTGGCGGCCGGATTTCCGCGCGGCCATCGTTGGCAACCCGAATGACTTGGCGTAATACAGCCATCGGCCAGCGAGGCGTCGTAGGCCCAGTCTTTTCAGAGACGGTAAGTCTCCTCGCCGGCGCCTCGCCAAGGTTCGCCCTCGTCGATTCGCAACGGCGGCTTCCACACAGAGGAGATTTGTCGGTGGTTAGCACCCCGCTAGGACGCTTTTAACCGTGGACTGAATTGAAGATCGAAACTGGTTGGGGACTACAAATCTCGTGAGGTGTGGACTTGGGGCAGGATTGGAATAGCGTTGCGCTCGAGAGGACCCAACAGGACGTCAAGCGGCTTCTGAACCTCGCCACTGAGACTATCGTCGAGGTACTGAAGGGAAGGACCGCCTTCAAGCCATTTGCAGTTGTGCTCCGCCGCGACGGCACGGTGGGTCGGCACGGACTTCTTACCGATGCCACCGGCCGGGCTGCGATCGAGGCCATCTTAGGATTTTTGCAGAGCATGGCCAGCAGCCTCGAGGCGTATCTGGTTGTATACAACATTGACCCGATAGCCCTTCCTGTAGCCCACTTATTGGGGGAGCATCGGCAGCCAATTTCTTTCGAGGTCACTACCCTGTGGGCCGTCGCGCCTGATGGCGCAGTTCGAAGGGGTGGTGTGATGATGAAGCCGGGGGTTCGCCGGCTCGACTTTTCATGACAAGCGTAGTGCGTAATTTCAGTTTTCCGCCGGTACCGGCACTTAAACGAGGCGCGGAAATTCCTGCTGCAGCTGTCGGCGGACCTCCGCGGCCGCAATTAGATCGACGTTGGCCAGGAAGCGTTTCGTAACCATCGAGCCTGTTGGATCCATGAATCGAATCAGCGCGCGAAGATTCGCCCCGGCAAGGATAAGCCGGTCCCAACGCAGTTCATCCTCCGGATGAGCACGTCGAAGAAATGTGTCGAGCTCCAGAAACCATCTCCGGAACTGGTCGTCGCGGGTGTGTTGAAGCGAAAAATCGGTGAACTCCATGACAGTGGCGTCATCGTTGGAGGCGGTCATGACTTCACCAATTGCCCTAAGCATCCCACGCGGTATCTCTGAGGCATCGATGGAATCCTGGTCGGCATGCCAGCGGAAATAAGCGTGGCTACTCAGCGCCCGAAAAAGTCCATTGAGTCGCCGGTCAAACTGGCGACCCCGACGCGACGACTCAAACGGTAGGAAACCAAATCTTCGCTCGACGAGCCGAACCCAGCCTAGGAATTCCCCGAACGCGAATAACGTACTTAGTCGGAAATATTCATCGTTATCGAACCATCTGTGCTTCTCGTTTCTGACCAGAATATTGATTCGGCGCTCGAGCGCCTCCGCGGAGCGGATCAGTGGGGCCGTATAGCGCCGAACCACCTGGGCTGTTTCTCGCTGCCAGCCGATCCTCGGTCGGAGGATATCTTCGAAGAGGAACCGAACGGAGGAACCAATCAGCCCGCCCACCAGCGACGACACCACGAGCCAAATCACGGTGTATTGGCTGAACGACCGAGTAAGCCAATTCAAACCGTCATCACCTGAGTAATTTCGCACTTAAAGCAGCTCCGGGAAACCATTTCGCGTGGCCGCAACAGCGCATGATACGAGTGCGCCCAGGGTATGGTCAATCAGGTCATCGTGCCTCGACCTGGGCTGCCAGGAAGTCAGGCCGCCACGCTTCGATTTCCGTCGAAAGGATCGACTTGGTAATAGCCCCGATCTCTGAGCTAGAAATGAAGACGCACTGAGCGTCGGCGACGGGCATTAGCGTAAGCCGGGTGGCTACCGCAGGTACGACGACAGCCGGTCGAGTGTTGGTAGAGATAGCAGGAAACAGTGGCGCAAGCTTCTCCCAGTTCGCCTTGACCCAGGCTGTCTTTCGGCGCGCTTGTAGCGCGGCCCGCGACATTAGATCGTGAGCCTGTTGCCCACCAAAATCCTTGTAGAAAACCATGTCTGTGTTTTTTACCTCGCATACGACGACGATGAGCCGCTTACGTAGACCCTTGCCAATGGCGATAACATCGATCTCGCCGCAAGGTAGCGGGCGCTTATCCAGGCGCTCAAGTTGGCACACGGCGACCATGCCCCCAGCTTCAAATTCCCTCCCAACCTCCAGCTCTGCAGCTGAATGGAACCCTCTAGCAAGGGCGGCGATTTGCCCAGGTACCGGCGGTTTCATATGCCTGCCTGCGAGGACTGCATTATGAAGACGGTGAGCAACAGAGGATGCTGCGCGTCCTCGAACGCCATCCAACAAGTGTGGCGAAGTGACCACAGCGGATATGCGCTGACCCTTATGTAAATAAGCGGCCTCAAGTAGGGGCGCATGGGCTAGCCAGTCGGCTTCAGATATCTCCTCGATCGCCTGCGGGATGCTGCGTTGGGTCGGCATGCCAGTTGCTAGAAAGAAGGAAGGTGCGACATATTGTTGAACCCGCCGAAGAGATAACGTGAAATCACGGGCCATGAGCCTCACCATCGTGTCTGCCTCAGGCCCCAGATCGATTATGCGCAGACCGGGACCGCCTGTTTCTCTCGTGTATTCTCGGAGTATGTTTGGGTAACCAAACAGATTGAGGAAGTCGGAAACAGAGTATCCAAAAGCCATACGCTCGGCCTCTTCAACAGGGTTGATTTCCGCCGCTGGGGTCGACGCGAGGGCGTCGAGGCGACTATAAGACGCCGCACTCCGAGGCAAGTTGACATTTACTTCATATGTCCAGGCCGCAATCGGCGGCCTCACAATAACGACTACGTCGCCATCAAGGCGCAAATCGACCTCTGGCTCTTCAATCAGTTCAGACAGCTCCTGGCACGCGCGCACTAGATCAATAACAGCCGACCACCAGAAGTCGGACGAGGGAAGGTAAACGTCATCAAAGGTGAAGACGGCTAGAGGACCCAAGCGGCGGAGTAACGCGTACAACTGCTGGATGTCACCAGCCAGCACATCGTGTCTCAGTTCCCCGCCGGCGTCGTGCACAAGTCGCCGCATTTCATACATTCCCCCAACCCACAGCAGCAGAGTTCTTAGAGCATCCTTTGGCGAGCTTCTTACGTTCGCGAAGAGAAAGGCAATGATTCGCGACCGGAGCTTCCTAAGTTCGTCCCGAACTTCGGCCGGATGGGCTTGCAAAACTCCATCAACCAATTCCGGCGCTTGCCGGACGAGGCGTTTAAGCTCGAGACGACGATCTGAGGAATGCGAGGGCGCGTTAGCCCAGCGACACGTAGTGCAAACGCGCAACGGCCGGTTCCCAGCTCTCCTCTCAATTCCAGTCGCGGGACTGATATATGCAACTCTCGCGTTCGACAACTCCGAGCCACATCGACGGCAGGACCATTGGCCTAATATCGGTGGGCCAGTATCCGTTGAGCCGACCTTGCTATTGGACAGAGAACTCATGCTCCTCTCGTGGCCGGCGATCGCATAAGCAACGTCCGCCGATCAGTGCCTCAAGGCAGGTTTCCCGCTATAGGATAAAACCTTGTGAGTTGAGGGGCGGCAAAAGTCCGTCCAATTCGGGATGGCATAGGGAAGCCGGTTGCTATCCTGACCGGTGTCTTTGCTGGTGAACCGGTAACTGCCTGGAGCGGTCATCACTTTCCAGATGGCCTTCGCGTCCTCGGCGAAGGGATGGGCGGTTGATTCGAAGTCATAGCCGAAGAGCCGAGCGATCCGGACCATGCCCTTCTCGTAGGGCCGGTGGTACTGGGGAGCGATCAGCGGTCGATCGCGGCGCCGACGAAGGCGGACCGCGAGCGGGACCAACGGAATCCGGGGATGGTGACGCAGCCAGGTCGTCGGTGTGAAGGCATACCACTCCGCTCGAGTCGACGCCCGGTGCCGTAGGGTCCTTCCGCATGTTGATGGTGAAGCCGAGCCAGCCAGCGCGACGGGTTGGTGCCGAACCGTTGACTCCCTTATGGTCTTTGAAGGGCCCGTCCAGGAACTTGAAGAGATCGTCGCGACCGACGACGATGCCTTCGGCGCGAAAGCTGTACTCACCCGACCGGAGCTCGCGAAGATCGATTGGACGGAGCGTGTGGCCACGGGCGAAGCCAACCTGTTTCTCTGCTCCATACCGCGGATGAGTCAGGTAGTTCGAGAGAAAGAGGGCCAGCTGGGCCCGCTCGGCGGCAGCGCGGTCCGAAGAAATCCACCATCTTTACGATTCGTCCATCCCGCATCGTGAGTAGGTTTGTAAACGCGGTCGACGCCGGGCGGCCCCTGGGTCCTCGTGCCAGTAGGCGACGGCAAGGATCCGGTCGCCAGCGATGGCAACGCTCTCTATATCCCTGGTCGGAATCCGCTTGACATGCCGATCCATCGGATCTTCTCGTCCATGAACTCGGCCAGTGGCGTGACATCGCCAGAGCGCAACGCCTCATATGCCGCGCGGAGCCGAACTATGTCTTCCTTGGTGGCGGGCACTTTTCTCCTCCAATCAGGTCCGACGCCTTCGACTATACGGTCGGGGATGGCGCCTCATGTCCAGTTTGGATCTGATGCCTCCGGCTTAGGTCGCACGTCTGGTCGCGCGATCAACCAGAGAAGGTCGCGATGGAGTACCCGAACGTCAATTGGCGTCCGAGAGGAGGTCCGAAAACTCCAGCACTTTGCCCGTCTCGACGCCCTGAAGATTTGACAATAGTTTCCGGGTTTGACATGAGGTTTTGACAACAACGCCGGTGAACGTCCGTGGCCGTGGCGACACGCGGAGGACGATTCGGCGAATACAATTACCGGTGCGCCTGCATAGCTCAGTTGGTAGAGCAGCTGACTCTTAATCAGTTGGTCCCGGGTTCGAATCCTGGTGCAGGCATTTCCCCTCCGTTTTCCCCCGGTTTTCAATTCGGTTTCGGTCCGCTTTCGTCCCACACACAAACCCCGAAACCGCGGCCAAAATGGTCGAAGTCAAGTGATCTACAAGATTGCAAAAGTGCAAAAGGGTGATCTATCCATGGCTTGACACCCCGCGTTACGTCTGCTTCTAGTGCCGTCGGCGCTCCTTCAACCAGGGGCGGCACCCCCCTCGAGGTTACCTTACGCGACTGGCTTTCCGAGCTGCGCCTGAGCAACCGCAGTCAGACCACCATCGGACTGGTACTGCGACCTCTTTCAGGGCCGCACCCTGCCGGTGCCGACCCGCCAAGGCATCCGCACCGTCGACCAGATCCAGCGCGAGCACGTACGTGAGCTGCGCGAGCAGCTCCAGCGCGACGGACGCCGACCCCGACATCGCTTCGACTGCAAGGTCAGGACCGAGCGGACCCTGCTGACTCCCGCGTCCCTCCACGGCTACCACCGGGTCCTGCGTGCCTTCTATCGCTGGTGCGTATCCGAGGGCTACTCGCCCGATCGCGGGATCGCACTGCTGCCGTCGCCCCGCGAGCCGGTGCGTGAAGTGCGCGTCTTCGCCACGGCCGAGATCGACGGAATGCTCCGTCTGGCGAGCTCCCGCGACCGGCTCATCCTCGAGGTCCTGCTCGGCACCGGCCTGCGCGTTTCTGGCCTGGAGCTCCGAGATTTTCGACTGGATCATCCTAATGGCCCCTATTTGGATGTGCGGGCTGGCAAGGGGGACAAGCAGCGTGCCGTTCCCCTGACCGCGGTCTTGGCCCGCAAGCTTCGACGCTACGTGACCCAAGAGCGTCCGCCCACGTCGTGCGCTGCGCTGTTCGTTACGGAGCGGTCTGGCTTCGGTCAGGATGACCGGCAAGTGTTGCGGCCATCTGCCGTCCAGCTGCTGATCCGGCGCCTCGGCCAGCGGGCAGGCATCAAGCCAGGCCGGGTGTCACCACACACGTTTCGGCACATTTCGCTACGAAGGCGCTCGCGGGTGGGATGGATCTTCTCCGACTTCAACGGGTCCTGGGACACACCACCCTCAGCATGGTTTCTCGTTACGTCCACTTCGGAAAGTCCGAGCTCCTCCGCGGATGGGACCGCTTCTTCGACCCAGCAGCCTGAAGACCGCAAGGAGAGCCGGCGAATACCTCGCCGGGTCTTCCAAGCTAAGTCGGTGATCCGTCCTCCTCCGGATGAGGTCGCGGCGCGGTTTCCAGATCAGTACAAAGGGGCGATGCTGGTTGCTATAGACCTCGGCATTAAGAGTGACTGGCGACGGGACTCTTCAGGCCGAAGGCCGCGACGATTGAGACGATGAAACGACGACCGAGGTCCGTCTGCGATGCGCGGGCGTCGTCAATCGAAACCGCGCGCGCGAGTCGCGGTCGGAAGTAGACCCCAGAGCACGTACGCAGTCAAGAACCGATCGGCAGTTGCGTTATGAGTCCCGTTCAAATGCCTTGGCAAGCACAGCCTGCCCACAGTTCTGCGTCGCGCGGGATGCCGCATCAATGCGCTTCGATACGGAATCGGCTAGGTCAAAGAGCGCCTCCACTTGCTTCAGGATTTCTCGTTGTTCGGTGAGGCTCGGTGTCGGGATCGGAAGTCTCTTCAAATCCCTGATATTGATGCCGGTATACGTCACGCCCTTGGTGGCGTTATTGATCCATGACTGGGCACGGGGACTGGCGATCGCAAGGGCCACATAGTGCGGAAGGGCTTTGTCGACTGGAATCATCGCTACTTCGCGAGAGATGTTCCACCCGCGCATGTAGTCTGGAACAACAGCGACGCCTCCAAGCGAACCTCTGACAGTTACTAGGATCTCACCTCCTTGGAGGTATGTCCTCGCGTAATTGTTAGCAATTGAAGTAGCAATTCGCTTGACTCCGGATTCATCAATGCTGAGCATTCGCACGTCGCTCGACCTAAGTGTCGGGACTCCGCCAGCCAGCTCTGTACCAAGCTTGATTACGCCATAGGTTATCGGCCGGCCTGGCACGCGAAGCTCATCAGGTGTCGTCCACGCCCACGTGCTTGGTAGCTTTGGCAGAGAATCGGATTCAGCAGCATCGTCCTCTAAAGGCGGCGAGGCGTTGTCCATACCGACTCGGACACGCCAACCGGCCGTGAGCTTCCCCGCGCAGGCAGCGTCGAGGACTGATTGGCGGAAGCGCTCGAGCAAACGCGATGCCCTGACTAGGTGCCCTTTTGTTTGGTCGCGTATCTCCGACGTGCGCCGAGCGAGCGTCACAATGCGTTCCTGGACCGAAAGGGGAGGAACTGGCACACCAAAGGCTTTCAGCACGGTCTGGCTGATGTTGGATTGAGTACCACCCTTGCCTTGGGCCACCAGATCGCTCCGTAGAGCTAAAAGTGCCTGAAAGAGGTAGTCCGTCGAAACTTTACGTCGATCCGGGACGCAGAACGCGATAGCCTGGTTCGTAGCACATTGCATAGCCGGAATTCCAAGTTTTCCTATTGATCCGTACATGGCTATGAGCAGCGTCCCAGGCTCGACGAGCTTTGCGGCGCTGTTGCGAAGCCCCTCCTCACTGATGGACTCTTCGGACGTTGTGACAATCCCGTCGGTGAGATCCCCGATCTTCAACCAGGGAATCGAACCTTTGTAATATCCATCGATGCCGCGCCTAGGTGTGCCTCCACTGCCCCATTGCCCAAGTTTCCCAAGCGGAACAATTGGCCAGGCATTCGTGCCTGAATCGGTCATCGGGCGCTGCCAGCGGACGCGAGAAGCGACTGAAGCCCTGCTAGATCACTAAGCGCGAGTTGCAACTCTTCGACTGCATTAGCAAGCAACTCTTCTGGCTCGGGAAGATCGTCGGAGTCAGCCTCCTCGTCCCGAAGCCATTTCAGGCCATCGAGGTTATATCGGCGCTCCCTAACATCACCGATATCAAAGGCACGCCATCGATCGTCGCGCGAGTCGGTAGAGCTACGTTTGGCGCGACCCAGCGGGTCTGATCCGTAGCACTCCTCGAATTTGGCGAAATGGCTTGAGGACAGCGGGCGATCTTTCTTGGTGATGCCAGGGACATTCGCTCGGGCGTCGTAGATCCAGAGCTTCTCGGTGGGTCGCCCCTTCGCGAAGAAAATCACGTTTGTCTTTGTTCCCGGGCTGTAGGGACTGAAGGTTCCCCGCGGCAAGCGTAAGACTGTATGGACGTCGCAGTCTTCCATCAGAACCTTGAACACGTCGCCGGCTTGGGTCGCAAAGAGCACGTTGTCCGGTACAACCACCGCGGCGCGGCCACCTTGCTTGAGAATCGTCATTACGTGTTGGATGAAGTTGAGCTGCTTGTTGCTGGTCTCGACCACGAAGTCATCCCGCGTAGGAGCTTGATTGGCACCTTTGGTTCCAAACGGGGGATTGGTCAGTACGACATCGAATCTGTCGGAACCCGGAGGGTCGTAGATCGAATCGCTGCTGCCGATGTGCGGCTCAACTTGGTGGAGATAGAGATTCATCAGTGCGAGACGACGAGGACGTGCAACCAGGTCGTCGCCATAATAAGTTGATTTCCGAATGCGCTTGGCTATGGTGCGATCAAGCGATCCCTTTGTTTCTTCCAACAGCCACTCATATGCGCTAACGAGGAACCCGCCCGTGCCGCACGCGGGATCGCCGATCTTGAAGTCGTTACCTACGCGGGGATCGGGTTTCATGCAGCGCACGATCGCTTGAATCAATAGGCGCGGTGTGAAGTACTGGCCGGCTCCTTTCTTGCCTTCGGATGCCGCCTTCTCCAACAGGCCTTCGAAGGCAGCCGCCTTGACATCGACATCCAGGGTGGTCCACTCGGTTTCGTCAATTAGGCCGATGAGCTTCTTGAGATTCACGGGATTCGAGAATCGCGACTGTGCCCCGCTGTAGATGTCGCCGAGGATACCCGGTTGCTTGCCGAGGGTACGCAAGGCATCGACATAGGCATCGGACAGATCGGTGCCGCTATGGTGTCGCAAATGGGCCCAATCGGTTCCCTTGGGTAGCTGGACTTCTTTCTCATTGGCCATCTTGAGAAAGAGCAGGTATGTGATCTGCTCGATGTAATCGCCGTAGTCGATGCCGTCATGCCGCAACGTGTGGCAGAAGCTCCAGAGTTTGTTCGCGACGTCGGTCATGCGGCAGCTACCTCTCGGTTAAGGTCGTTGAGTAGATCTGCGAGTTTGCCATTGAAGTCTCGGTTCGCGCGGCCCCAGCCACCTCGATTCGCCAGAACCGGCATATCTTCGAAGTCTTGGCGATCGATAGAGAGATTCGCGACAAGATGCTGCCGGATATGGTCAAGCCACTTGGCCTGGTCATCGCTGAGGGAGTGCTTGGCTGCAATGGCGCTTAGCGCGTGATCAATGCGCTCTTCGGCGGTGTAGAGCGGTGCCGCTGCCTCGGCGCCTCGCTTCACCATCGAGATGATGTCAACCAGCGACTTATGGGTCGTCAAGGCGTACGCGAGTTGAAGGCTCTTCTCGGTGAAATGATCCGGCGACTGGGCTAATGCGGAATGGAGTTGCCTGAGGGCATCAGTTCCCCATCCCTGTGGGCGAGACAGCAAGATCGAGAGAGCCGTGATGTGTTCCTGGTTGGAGCGGACGTACGCTGAGAACGCCGCAAGGTAGTCTGCCGGCTTGTAGTCCTTTCCGCCTGCACCTTTGATCAGGCGCTCCGAGGTCACTGTGTCCTCGACTCCAGGCGCGACGAGGAACGTCCGTTGCCCTCGCGGGTAGTTGGTCAAGAGATCCTGAAACCCCCTGTCTCGAAGCGTTTGCATAGTGCTGGTGAAACTGGTATGTAGCAGATTAGTGATCCGATCGGTGAATTGGCCGATATCACCATCAGGCACGTATTTGGCGAACTCTTCGCGCGCGTCGCCAGACATCTCCTTTTCGACCCGCCGCAGCCGACGAACCAAGCGTCGGATGTTGTAGTCGCGGTCGCGGTTGTCCCAGATCTCTTCGATGATCTCCACCACGGTCTTGCCATCAGATTCTGGTGGCTCCGCCGTCATCGCAGTCGCGTTCTTGAAGTAGGCCAGCAGGGTTCCGTCGAAGCAATCGAAGACGACGAAATGCGACTTGTCGGGGTAACGGTCGCTCTTGCGCGTACCGCGTCCGAGCATCTGCTCAAACAAGATTCTGGACTTCACTGGCCTGAGGAAAACGATGAACTCCAGGTCCTGTACGTCGATGCCAGTCGTTAACAAGTCGACGGTAACGACCACCTTGGGATTGGGCCGGTTTCGAAACTCGCGGATCTTCTGCAACGGTCGATCTACGCGGCCGGTGACCTTTTGGACGAAACTATCGCCTTGACCGAAGACATCGCGCGCTAGATCTACAAGCTGATCCGCGTGCGACGTATGCGGCATGTCGTTGTCGGCAAAGATGAGGACCTTCGGGAATCGCTTGAACACCAACTCGTGCTCTAGCGCATATCGCCTGACTTCCTCGAGGATCTTTCGATTGGAGTCGGGAGCCGTGATCTCTCGCTCGATCTTAGTTGTCTCAAAGACTCGCTCGTCCTCGATAAGGTCGAGTTGCATGGTTCCCGTCGTCGTGTCCACTTGCTGGACTTCTTCTCCCTCTTTAAGGAATACGCCATGCATCCGTACTCCCGAGCTGATTTTTACAGGGTCGTAATCGACGACGTAACCCTCGGCGACGGCCCTCGCGTACTCGTATCGGTAGGCGATGTTCTCGAAGTAGCTCGTGGTGTGCTGGGCGGGTGTTGCCGTGAGCCCCACTTTGATAGCATCGAAATGATCGAGTGTGTTTCTCCAAACCGAAAGTTCCTTGGTGGAGTATCCGCGATGGCATTCGTCGGCAATCACGAGGTCGAACGCATGAATCGGAATGTTCAACAGCTCCGCGTCGTCTTCTGACTCGCCGTCGAAGCCTGGCAACACCCCCTTGCCAAAGAGGTTCATCGCCATTCGCTGTACGGTTGAGACATAGACGAATGCCTGGCCAAGCTTGGGCTCAGTGAGATAGTTCGTGGGCAATACCTGGGGATCGAAGTCAGTTTCTTCGAGATCCTCGCGATGGAAGCGCTGGCTGTATAGCTCGTAGATCTTGTCGAACTTCAATCCGGGCTCGGCTTCAAATGCGGAAAACGCCTGCACTGCCTGCGCTGCGAGAAAACGGCGGTCAACTAGGAACAGCACGCGTCTCGCCACTCCAGATTTCATTAGCCGGTAGGTCTCATTCACAAGTGTTAGGGTCTTGCCGGTTCCAGTCGCCATCGCCACAAGGAGCTTTCGCTTGCGTTGGCGTATCGCCGTCTCGATAGCGGCATTGGCTTCGTGCTGATACGGACGGAGCCGAGAGTGTGCCGGGATAGTGTCAAGTCTTTCGAACTCGGCTTCCAGGTCGCGCGTGAGCATTTCGGAAAGAGCGGTTGGAGTGTGGAAACGAGAGATCTTTCGAGATCGATTCAGCGGATGGCGGACGTCATGGAACCAAATAACCTCACTGTTGGACGAGTAGAGAAATGGCGCGCCGAACTCACCCTGGTAGCGGGGCTCCTGGACAATCGCACGGGAATAACGTTCGGCCTGTGGGAGCGCACCCTGCGGTCCAAGAGTGAGCTTCTTGGCCTCGACAACGCCACGAATACTGCCGCCGTCGCAAAGGGCGTAATCGGCCGGCCCTGCTGTCGTGGGCAATTCCGGCACGGCCGAAGTCGCCAGGTGACGCGCTTCCGGCTGCTCACAGGTCGGACCGGCTTTCCAGCCTGCGGCGATTAGACGTGGATCAATCCGGATTTTCCGGGTATGAGACTCAGATTCTGGCGCTTGCGGCATTCCGGGGATTTTCTCCTTCAGGACCAGCCGCTAGGGCTGGGGCGCTCTAATCTTGGAGGACGCTGAACGAGGATATCGGTTCGCAGCTGAGCTGTGACCGACGGGATGGCGAGACGGCTTCAAGCCGCCAGGCCTAGCCATGCAGCAGTTTGAGCACTCCCCGCCCGATCTCCCGAGGGGCCTCTGAGAACGGGGATGCGCCCGACCCCTCCAGTTGGGAGGTCGGGTTAGCGACTCCGGCCCTCTACTGTCCCGACAACGCCCCGGATACGTGCGTAAATATGGCTTTGATCTCGCCGCCCAGCAGGACCAGCACACCGATCACAACCACAGCAATCAGCACCAGAATCAGAGCGTATTCCACCATCGCCTGACCGTCCTGCCGTCTCTTCATGGCTCCCTCCAAATTTCCTATGCTGCTAATCGGTCTTCCTCTCCATTTCGACTGACTCCCCCCTATAAGCCGTTTCGAGCTGCCGGGCGCGCGTTGTCTGCCCGCTTTGCCGATAGTCGCTAATCAGGAGTTGAGCAACATCCTCGCGCTCCGGCCGCCGGCGAAGTACCTCCTCCAGGAGCGGGATCGCTTGGGGGCTGTCCCGCCGAGCGCGGTAATGGTGGGCAAGGCGAAGGTCGTCCCTAGCCAGCTGGTTACCAGCGACCGCTAGCTGAAGGCTTCAGCTGAACCAGCCGGACGGAGACGCGACGCGGTTCCGCATTACCTACATGACTGTGTTCGGGGCTGTGGTCCGTCGCTATCATCGAACCAATGTTCGATCGCGCTCGGTCCCTGCAGCTCATCGAGTCCAGGAGTTGCGCCTGCACCAGCTGCGCCGGCCAGCTAACCGACGCGGCGCGGTCCGCTCTCTTGGTGGCGGCTGACGCGTTGGCCTATCGGGTGCGCCACGACCGATCCCGCTTCTTGCCATGGCCAGCAGCAAGGCAGTACCCACCTTCTCCGCCGCCGCCATCGAGCAGGTTTGCCGCCTCTTAGCAGAGACGGTGACTGGCACACAAATCCCAAATTTGATACAGCCTCTAAAGGTCCATGAGGAAGCCACGGCAAGATCCGATACCAAGTGGAAGCGCCTATTCAACGCGGTGGCAGCCGCCCAAAACCGGCAACAAGACGGGCGTCCCCTTCTCCGCTTGGTCATTGAAATCATGGCCCCGGTGCGCTACCAAACTCAGGCCGAGTTCAACATGGCGCGCACACGTCTAAATGCCTCGCTACTGCTTTCGGGGTTTCAGGTCGGGGAGGACAGGAGCCTTGAGCACGTTCGATCAGCGAAGACTATCGAAGAAGCGCAGCAACGCGCGAGTGACCTCCACGGTGAACTAGCTCATCGCGATGTACACCCCGATATCCTGGCCTTCTGCCGCGCGGAACTGCTGCAAGAGAACTACTTCCATGCAGTCCTGGAGGCTTGCAACAGCGTGGCAGACAAAGTACGAAACCTGACGGGACTAGAGGACGACGGGTCGTCCCTAGTTGATGCGACTGCTCGCTATCTTCCGGACCCCGGATCGCCTTGAACGCTCAAAGCACGGAATGGGAGCGTTCAGAACAGGCCGGGCTGGCAATGCAGATGAAGGGAATGTTCAGTACCTTCCGCAATCCAACGGCGCACGCGCCGAAGGTACAGTGGGCAACCTCACGTAAGGATGCTCTGGACATGATGACCCTAGCCTCGATGCTGCATCGCAGGCTTGACGAAGCGGACATCCGTTAGAGCAGCACACGGCGCCACTTACTCTGCGTCAATCGTCACCTTCTCCCTGACCGTAGCGTAGAGCTCGCCTACCGTTCCCCAGCAGAGGCGCTGCGGCATCGACCCGTGCAGGGCACAGGGTCCGGGTAAGAGCTGGCGCATTACATGCAACAGCGCTCCGAGGATTGGACGACAGACTCCGGGCGAGCGCATTTGTGGAAAAAGTTGGCGACGCACTTAGCATGAACGTCGTGCCAACAACTCCTTCTGCTCCGTATCGGACCCACGCACGGACTGACGCATGGCAGATATCGCCACCATCTTGATCAGCGCAGTGGTCGGTGCCACAGCCGGAGGCTCAGTAACCTGGCTGCTTTCGCCGCGGATCGCAGCACGGCAGGCCCGAGCCGTCATAGAGGTCCAGCGACCGCGGCTCAGGGGAGTCTTCCCGGGCTGGGGATTGCGGGGTCCGGAACTTCTCGTCTTCAACTTCGGCGGTCGCAAGACAACCATCACGGACGTCGGCCTTTACGGCGAAGACGGAACCAAGAGCGATTCGCTCTGGACCGTCTATGAAGACGCCATCGCACTCGACGAGCGCAACCGAAAAGCACGTTGATCCACTCCATCCTCCGCAGGCGCGTTATCTTCCCAAGGTTGTTGAGGCCGGTGACTTCATCGAGATCCCGATTTCAACGAGTGATCTCGCCGACACCATTTCGGGTAGGAGTGGCCGTCCACGTCGAGGGATATCGGCATTCTGGGTCGAGGAAGCGGATGGAACATTGACGCGGGTTGAGGTCGAGCCGCTCGTCCTGCAGGGCTTGCTGCAGTGGCTACCGGAGCCGCGCCCAGCTCCCGGACACCCGGCTGATCGGCTACGTAGACTGGCCGGTCACCGGGTCCGTGAAGCAAGCCCCCCGCTGATCGGACCCGGTGGCTGGTGGAGGAAGCCATGGACACCGACAAACTGGAACGTGAAATCGCGAAGCTGAAAGGAGAGCGGCTATCGTTTGCCCTCGGCGCGGCAGGCCTCGGTCTGGTGGCCCTGCTGTTGACGGTGACGGTCCCCGTCTGCTGGCTCATCCTCGGCTTCATAGGGGGCTTGGTCGCCCTGTGGCGATTGACAGGCGGCGACTGACGGGCCCGCGTCCCTGCCAATAACTGAGGCGGTTCTTACCACATGGTGGTTCGACGGCGATCGAGCTGCAGCTCGGGAGAGCTGGCTGGACCGCGACGTGAAAAGTCGACCCGGAGCTATGGCGCATTCAGATGGCTTGGGTCGACGCCGCCTGGCACCGGATTGCTGACATGTTTCGGTCGCGGATCGTTCGCACGATCGGACCCGGCCGCGCCTACCTTGCCGAGTTTCGGGTCGATCAGCTGATGTTGGCGTAGACGCGGATCGGTAGAGGTACAAGTAGCACGCTTCACCTGGACATACGCGACCATGATTCCGTCGCCGCCCATGAGAGCGGTGGCTAGCAGCCGTGACCCTGCTGGTTCAGGTGATAGGCCATCAGATGATCTGCTCAGGCTACGCGCACGTCAACGTCGGTGCCTAGCGGGATCTTCCCAGCGAAGCCGGACCCATCGCGATTACGGCATGGAAAGTAAGGGACGAGCCACTACTTCGTAACCCGTGCATCGTGAACAGTCCTCGACTTCAGTGCAAGCAACATCTCGGGCTGGTTCTTAACCTCCTCCAGGAAGTCCTGGACTACCGATTCAAGAAGGGCCTGCATCGATTTCTTCCGTCGCACAAACTGGGCGGCCTCAAGAAGCGCGAGCCAGTCGTGGGGCACACGGATCATCAACTCGTCCTCGGACGGCTTTTCTCCCGACTTCGAGCCGCGTGCCATTCCAGAAACCACCCGGAGCAGCAATATTGCAACATTGTTTCATTGTTGCAAAGTTGCATGGATTCGGTTAGATTGTAGCCAACGGCGATTCGGAACTACAAGAGGTCTTAGCTCTGTGTCCATGCAAGGGAAGAAGCAAACCGCCTCCTCGTTGAGCCAGCCCGCTACGGGCCACGGGGTGCTGCCAACCAAACGACGGGTTTAGGAGGGCGAGCCTACGAAATCCACATGCCGTCCACAAGATGTGAACGGCTTGTTCTTCTTGTTACGCACAGGGTGGGGCGCGTATTATGCGTCCGCTCGCGCCGATCAACGTGGTATCCAACGCCAGGCATCACATGGAGGGGACCAAGCAGATGACTGTGCTCGCTTGGAAGTCATCAAACATGGCTGAGTTGAAAGCTCCCCGAGTGGGTAGCGCGGCTGTCGTCCTCGACGATCACAACCGTGTGCTGCTCGGCCGCAGAAACAAGGAACCCAACCGTGGACGTTGGGTTTTGCCTGGCGGCAAAGTGCGGCTATTCGAGCCAGTGGCGACGGCCGCGTCCAGGGAGATCGGGGAAGAAACCGGCCTAGTCGTTGAAGTAACCGGACAAGTCGGGACATTCGAGATCATCAATCCCCCGACCGAGCATCGCCTCATCGTTTATAGCTCGGCCCGCCCAGTCGGTGGCAGACTCAGAGCTGGGAGCGATATATCAGAACTTCGATTCGTCACCCAAGAGGAGTTTGAATCTCTGGACACTACCGAAATCGTGTCACGGGTTCTAACGCGGACTGGTTGGCTAGTTTCTCAAGGCTCGCAACTTGCCGCAGCGGCCGAGGGTTCACTGTCCCGATACTGATCTGCGTGCCGCGCCTGTGGTCTGGACGGTCACTTTCCCGGTACTCCCGTCAACGGTGATTATCGCTCCATCAGGAATTCGCGCTGACGCATTGTCGGTTGCGACCACCGCTGGGACTCCGAGACCCCGGGCGACAACTACTAGGTGGCTGAGTACCCCACCGATATCTGTTACGACCGCACCAGCCCTGTCGAGAACTAGGACCAGTTCAGGCGAAGCCGTGTGGCTGACAGCGACCTCACCTTTCCTCAAGCGGCCAAAGTTCCGCTGGTCTGTCAGTATTCGTGCTACGCCGCGATAGACGCCAGGGCTTGCCGCACGCCCTTTAATCTCGAAGGCCACCAAGGCTCCTAAACGGTTGCTCAAATTACGTTTTCCGATCCCCAATAACAAACTTCGCTGACGGCCAAACGATGTCCCAATAGACCGGAGCCGCGTTTTTTCCAAGAAGGCTAAGAGACACAACAAACGCAGCGTGCTGCTCCCCCAACGATGCGAGTCGGAGTGGCAGGTCCCGAGTTTGGGCGAGTATGGCTTTGAGCCGCTGCCGAGGAATCGGTGGATAGCGCTCGCGATGCTCCAGGAGAAGTGGGTATTGGTGCTTTTTTAGCCATTCTTCGGCTGCACGAACGTCAAGCCCGTGCAGACTCCGGTCTTCATTCTCGATTAGGCGAGCGACTTTTGTGAGCCGGGCTTCCCAGCTCTGTCGGTAGTGGCCACCCTGAATCGTCTTCTCACCCGTGACTCGCCAGTCGTCACCTGGCTGACCTAACTCGACGCTCAGCCACTGGTGAGGTGATGCATCACCCCTCTTTAAGTCACTTGCGTCGAAACCCGGCCCCACAATTTCGACGACGGCACTCGTGGAGGTGCTAAATCCAACGCTCAGGCTGTACAGATCGTCGAATCGGCTGCGAGGTTCGAGCAGAAACACGAGGCGCCCAAGTTCTAGATATCTGCAGCAAGCTACGTCGAGATCCGCAAGGTTGACGAGGTCCCCCGCCGGCAAATAGTCTCCGCGTTCATTTAGGCTGTCGGATCTTAGAAGCAGCGCGCTCGCCGGGATGCCTCGCGCAAAGAGCCGGACTTCCGAAGCGATGTCATTGGACCAAGCCGGAACAATGACACCTCTCAGAGTCGGCAGACCAAGGCGCCACAGCAACAGCCAGCTCCGCAGCTTATTGTACTTGCCAAAAAGCTCAGTCCCGATTTCAGCAGCTGCCTTGTCTGCGATCACCACGGCATTCTCCGTGCGGAGCTTCCCTCTGGCCGTTGACACAAGGGACCTATCCTAGGTTTGAGAATCCTGCTGGAGGAGCGCCTGCGTGCATCCACCGCATTGGATCAGCGAGGTCGGTTAGGCGATCCGACGCTCGCCAGTCCCACTGCGAGATTCCGATTTGCTCTGCTATCCACTTACGCACAAACTGTGATGGCAGGCTGCTTACAGGCGTGACTGAGCGGACTGTCGCTTGACTCTCAAAGTAGACATAAGAGACCCCTCGTCGGACAATCCCGCAAAGTCCTTCGAGCCAGTTATCCGCCGATAATAACTCCCACTCAGCAGCGGCTATCGGCGGGCGCCCAGTCACCGAACTCCGCAGCGGTAAAACGTGCATGTGGGCGTGGACGACACCGCAACCGCCCGCACCAAGTTCGTTCGCCGAGCCATGCTCGAAACAAAGAGGGGACCCGAAACGTCTGAGGTACTGGCGTGCAGACCTCAGCGCGGTATTGGCCTCTTCGTGGAGAACCCTGGGCAAATGGCCGTATGCCGTGATGTGATCGCGAGGCGTGAGGAGCATGTGCCCGAGGCTCAACGGACCAAGGGTCGGAAAGAGCACGAAGGAGGGAGTCATCCACATTGGACGGCCTTCTCCTCGCCACGCCTGTCGGCACTCTACGTCCGAGGCTTCAGAGTCGCCAATCTCGGCGCACAGCTCACAAAATCCAGGAGACGCAAACATGCTTCCTCCTACGGCCCGGACCCCCGTCTGAGATCGGCCTCGCTTGGAGTATGCGGGAATCCTTTCTTGGCCTCGATGAATTCATCAAGCCGCTCACGACTTATCGCGTTGCCGGTTGCCTTCAAGCCTTCGTAGAGTCCAGTGTATACGTCCACGAGCTGCTCCTCCGTCGATCGGGTCGGTACGTGGACGAATCCGCGCAATCGCCGAAACCGTAGCTGCCTCTTGTGGAGGAGAAGTCCTGGCGAGAATAGGTCCGGCGTAAAGGGCATGTAGTTCGTAATTAGGACCTGGCCATCCGACCAGACAATTCCACAAGTAGGGTACTTCTTAAAGGTGCGCAACGAGACCTTCTCCTTTAGCGCATCTTCAAGACCTTCTCGGAAAGCCCAAAAGAACTCCATCGACTCGACCGCGTCGTGACGAGTAGTTCTCGGCGCTTCTTCCGCTTCCTTGACAGCCGCCAAATCCGAAAGCGGATCAAGCCATAGGAACTCAACTTCTACGCGATGGTCGATTACCGCTTGGCGAAATGCCTCCGTGAACTTGCGCCGACTGGGCGCGTCGCCGATGTAGCCATGATGCGCCGGCCCAACGGCGCGGTAGTGGTGGCGCGCATCGGTGATCAACTTCACCCAAAAATCGTCGGGAAGATCCTTCTTCCGGTTCTTGAACACGTCGGCGACGCCCAGGTCCCATAAGCGTTCAATGAATTCATCCTTTCCTAGGGCAAAGAAGGCGAAAACAGATGCTGCTATTAATGCACCACCGACTGAAATACACAGGGCGCCGACGAAGCTTGTTGGCTTAATAGCCGCTGCTACTACAACTAAAACGACTCCAATCAGCGCGGCTAAGCCTATGCTGTAGCGCCGGGCCGCTGCTACAAGTTGCTTATCCACGGTTAGCCCACGCGGCGTTGATTTTCCGCAACCTTCAATCGCCTCTGTGGAAACGAATAGGCGCCCCCTGCACGTTAGCCCCTCGCCCGTAATATAGTCCGCCAGCTGACCACCGGGAGTTCGCGTGACCGCGCTCTGTCTCGATCTGTCCGAAACGGCTGCCGCTCGGGCGCCTGGACCTGTTCATGCGCGCTCCTCGAGAACTTCCATTGCCGCTGCCTCCATGTGCTGGAGAGGGCAAGCGCGTCAGCCTCCCTCCCCGTTGGGATTCGTCAGCCTCACCGCGCTTCCCGACCGCTTGATGGCCTTCGGCCCGGCCGGGTGGTCCTGGCGGCTGCGCCACCAGTCCGGTGATCGGCGGGCTACCCGCCTCGCTTCCTCCCGCCAGCAACCCCTCAGCGTGTAGGACGCCCCAGCCGCGCCACGGCGGTCACGGCGGTTCTGGCCTGCTCTATCACGCGCTACAAACGCTTGTTCGGGTGAGCACGTTGTTCGCGCCCGGCGACGGCGTTTGAACCCGCATGGCCCGTCTGCGGGGTCGACACGGCGATCTTTGCGCCCTGGGCTAGCCGCTAATGTTGGGACGGATGAGCCAGCAAGCTCCCAGCAGTGCCGCGACCACGGTGCCGCAGAGTTTCCTGCAACGTCATCGGAATCTGCTTATTGGGGGCGCGCTGCTACTGGCTGCATACGTCGTTGCGGCTGCAACCCTGATTCCGCCCTGGCTCGTTTCGTTGACCGCCGGCAAGGCCGATGCCAACACCCAGCTGAGCGCGGTCACCAGCACGCGGGCAGCATTGCTCGGTGCGGTCACACCCATCGTCGTTCTATTCGGTGCCATCGCCGCCTTCCTGAACTACCAGGAAACGGCCGACCAGAACCGGCGCACCAACGAACGCGCCGAGAAGGAGCGGGACGAAGCCCGTCGGATCCGGCGGGCAAATACATACGCCAATCTGCTTGTTGGGTGCGCCGACTGCGTGACCGCAGCGGAGAACCTCTACTTCGCCAAACCGGCTGATGAGAACTACGTTTCGCTGATGAGCATGCTCGTCGACAAGAGGCACTCAATGGATTTTGCCGACGACCAAGTGATGCTGCTGGGATCTGACAGCGTGCAAGCACCAGCCAAGGAACTTAATCGGCACATCGGTGAGGAGATCGTGACCAACGCATTTAAGCAGCCGAGGCTGGCCATCGACGAATGGAAGCGGCGTAGGGTCACCGAGTACGCCCAGCGCTACAAAGCGTTTCTCGATGCCGCTCGAGCGGATCTGGCCCCCACGCGCTAATTGCCCGACGGTGCATGGGCCCACGGCACGACTTGCCCAGCCTCACAGCCCTTCTGCCAGTAAGTGAGCGACTTCATCGGGTACGTCAACCCAGTTTTGGAGTCGCCGAAGCCTGACGATTTGGGCAAGCGATTCCCCCTCGTGAACGAGCGGCAGAGTGGGAGCAAGCAGATTTCTGGGCAGCAGGACTTGGGCAGGCGCCCGGTCAACCTCGCGTGCACCCCGCGCATAGGCACGCGAGCTGAGAGGATCCCTGTTACGGAAAAAGCGGAAGGCGCCGCGAGCGCGCCGGTGCGGTATGCTGCAGCGACAAAGAACGATTGGGGGTGATAGATGAGTTGATTGTTCGTCAGTTGGTCTAAGCGACGGGTCGTATTGGAAAACTGATCACTTGACTCTTAATCAGTTGCTCGGGCCCTCCCTCTTCCATTCCCCGCTTCCGTCATGATGAGAGACGCAAGGCGGGGAGACTTGAGGGGGCTAGCTTCCCTGGTTTCTTCGATGGCGTTGAGCAGTTTGGCACCAAGTTCTTCCGCTTCAACCCTAAATCGGTCCCACTTACTCTTCTTACCGGCGACGAACGCGAATTGAACCCCTCCGGTTCTCGTCCGTAACCTCGGAGCCAGCTGATTGAACTCTGGTGACGGTACGAGCCACATTCGGGCGATTCGCATGCCTTTGACGTCCAGCAGGCAAAACAGGTAAAGGAAGCGCGGGTTCGACAGGAGCTTCTTGGTGCGGAACTCGACATGCATCCGCACTTGGCCGATCACGTTTACTTGTGTTACCCCCTTTACTTGGAGGTAGATGTTTCGATAGCCGCCGCGCTCGTCGAAGACGAAATCCTTGTGATCCACATCACTGGATGGCCTCGACGCTGTAAGACGTCCCTTTGCTGTCAGCAGCGCATAGGCTTCGACGAGATCCTCGATCACCCGCCCCATGAGCGAGGCAGGAAGCTTGGGCCTTTGTCGTCGCGTCCCCCAAGTTAGTGCTCGAGCTCTCACGGCAGTCATCCTAGGCGAAGACCCGAGTCGAGCCAACCCTCCCGCTCGTCGACCTACGGACGGCGCCAGGCGTTCCTCCCCCGGCTTCAGGCATGAAATACAGATTGATATCGCGCGGACACTAACCGGCGCCTCATTGATTTTTGCGAGGGCAGGCAGTACATTAGCGGCTGACTTTGCGCTTATCGTCACCTTATGGGAGACGGGGCGTGCGTGGCCGGGGACGCCACGCAAAGGGGAAAAGACGGTGCAGGACCTCACCGAGCGTCGCAATGAGGAGGCCCGCGAAGTCCGGGATTTGCTGGCGGCCAAGCTCAAGATGCACCCGATCTGGCTGGGCGGCCTCGATACCCAGGCAGCCCGCCACATCTACCTCTTCATTCAGGCGCTCGAGGGGCGCAAGCCGTTCGGGCGCGTGCGTCGGCAGCGTGCGCCGAATTTGACGCTAGACTGACGGCGATCTGGACTTAAAGCCGCTCGCCGACCAGCAGGCCGGTACCTTCTCGATCGCCGCCGGCGACCGCCCATTGCTTGCGCACGCGATCTGCGCCGTCAAGCTGAATGGTCAGTGGTATCCGAGCACCGCCACACCGCTCCCCCACCAGGACGCGTTCGCCCTCCACTGGCAGGCCGGCCCGGCCCTGGCGACCGCCCGGCTCATTCCCCACGAGGGCGGGGTCGTCATCGAGTGCGAGCTCAACAATAGCGGCGCTGCCCCGCTGACCTTCAACGCGTGGCGGCCCATCGCGGTCGACGGTGGTGGCGCCACCTTGCACGTCGGCGAGGAGCCATGGCGTGCGAGCGCGCTCATCAACGGCTACCAGTCCTGGGACTACGCGGGCATCCACCCCCTCGATGAGGCGATCACCGAGGGCGACCGCAAGCCGCCCGCCGCGTCGTGGTGGACCGCGGCCATCTGTGACAGCCGGGCGATGTTCGTCGCCCAGGTGCTGAAGGCGAGCCGCTTCGCCACCAACTTCCGCTGGCACTATCACCGCGACGAGCACGCAGCCAATTCGCTCCCCACCGACATCGCCAGTTTCATCGCCGAGCAGAGCGGCTCACCCCTGTCGCAGCCCGAGCAGCGCTCCGGCCTGCCCGAAGAACTCCGTCTCGAGGTCCCGCCGCAGACCGGCCTG
>Ga0070698_100001485_pt1 | contig 26061 bp, 19 predicted proteins | sample KBSK1502metaG_FD_65477 | JGI IMG/M metagenome (GOLD analysis project Ga0070698, IMG submission 65477) | Corn, switchgrass and miscanthus rhizosphere microbial communities from Kellogg Biological Station, Michigan, USA - KBS K1-50-2 metaG | ecosystem: Host-associated > Plants > Roots >... | reverse complement strand
GCCGTCAACGGCAACACCGTCCGGGTGTGCGGCCTGATGATGCTGGGCGCCTGATGACCACGCGGAACATCCAGGGCGGCGCCGGCCTGGGCGTCATGCTCAAGGCCGCCCTCCCGGCCGTGCCCGTCGTCAACCAGCTGCCCGGGGTGAAGAAGTCGGGCAGCACCCTGCCCGACCTCACGCTCACGACCTCGGGCGTCGTCGAGCGCGACAAGGTCGCCGCCTACAACGCCGTCTGCGGGTTCGCGACCAAGGACACCGCTCCGGTCCCCTACCTGCACATGCTGGCGTTCCCGCTGCACATGGCGCTGATGACCGACTCGTCGTTCCCGTTCGTGGCGCTCGGCATGGTGCACCTGGAGAACTCCATCAGCCAGCACCGCCCGGTGGCGTACGGCGAGAAGGTAGACCTCTCGCTCAGCGCAGCCAACCTCCGACCGCACGCCCGCGGCAAGCTCTTCGACATGAACGTCACGGCCACGGTCGGTGACGAGGTGGTCTGGGAGAGCACGTCGTCCTACCTGCGGATGGGCAAGGGTGACCGGGAGAAGGGTGACCGCGGCACCACCTTCAACGAGGTGTCTCCGGGCGGGATCCCCTGGAAGCTGCCCGAGGACCTCGGCCGCAAGTACGGCGCAGTGTCCGGTGACCGCAACCCGATCCACCTCTACCCGATCACCGCGAAGGCACTGGGCTTCCCGCGGCACATCGCCCACGGCATGTGGAGCAAGGCCCGCTGCATCGCCGCGATCGAGAACCGCCTGCCCGACGCGGTCCGGGTCGAGGTCGGCTTCAAGAAGCCGATCTTCCTGCCCGGCACGGTGACCTTCGGTCAGCAGGCCTCCGACCAGGGCATCGACTTCTCCCTGTCGAACCCGAAGAACGGCGACTTCCACCTGCTCGGGCGCACCACGGCGCTCTGAGCGCTCGTCCCGGACACACCTGGTCCGCCCACGCGCTCAGCGTGGGCGGATCAGTCCTTCCTGGGCCACGCTGGCGACCAACCGGCCGTCCTGGCTGAAGATCCGCGCCAGGCCGAGCCCGCGCGCACCCGAGGCGCTGGGCGAGTGCTGGTCGTAGAGCCACCACTCGTCGGCGCGGAACGGTCGATGGAACCAGATGGTGTGGTCGAGCGACGCCGCCTGGACGGCCGGCGTCCCGATCAGCACCTTGTGCGTGATCAGGGTCGAGCCCAACAGGGTCAGGTCGCTGGCGAACGTGAACGCAGCAGCCTGGGTCACCGCGTCGTCGGACAGCCGGTCGCCGACCCGAACCCACATCTGTGCGCGTGCCGGCCGGGTCGGATCGTCCTCGACCCCGCCGACCCTCGAGTTGCCGAGGTAACGGACGTCGAGTGCGGCCCAGTCCTTGTCCCACACCTCGGAGGCGTCGGCAGAGCGGGCCCTGGACAGCTCGGCCAGGTCGAGCGCCTCCTCCGGCGGGCGTAAGTCGGGCATCTGATCCTGGTGGTCGAAGCCCTCCTCGGCCACCTGGAAGCTGGCCGTCATCACGTAGATCGGTCGACCGTGCTGCCGGGCCACGACTCGTCGGGTCGCGAAGGACTTGCCGTCGCGCACGGACTCCACGTCGTACACGATCGGGACCTCGATGTCGCCGGGCAGCAGGAAGTAGCTGTGCAGCGAGTGGACGAACTGGTCGGGCGCCATCGTGCGGGCGGCAGCGACCAGCGCCTGCGCGGCGACCTGGCCGCCGAAGACGCGCTGCAGCCCGGTCTCGGGCTGGATGCCCCGGAACAGGTTGTCGTCGATGCGCTCGAGATCGAGGAGCGCTTCGAGCTCCTTGGCGGTGCGTGGCACAGGGGCGCCCTTTCAGGACTCGTCGTCGGGGCTGTCCAGCCCGGCCAGGAACCGCTCGAACTGCTCGCCGATCTCCTCGCCGGTCGGCAACGGGCCGTCGTCGGCCAGCAGGGACGTGCCGGTCTGCTCGACGAACTGGAAGGAGTCGTACTGCTGCTCCAGGCCGGCCACCACCTCGCCGACCTCGTCGTTGTCCGCCAGGTAGCGGGCGATCTCGGCCTCGGTCTCGTCGGCGTCGGCACGGAGGGCATCCACCGTGAGCACGAGGCCCGACGTCCGCGAGAGCTCCTCCAGCAAGGCGATCGCGGCCCGCGGGTAGTCGAGCTGGGCGATGTAGTGCGGCACATGGGCGACGAAGCCGAGGGCGTCGTACCCCCACTCGCCGAGACGGAGCTCCATCAGGGACTGCGCGCTCGAGGGGATCCGCAGCTCGCCCTGCCAGCGGTTGTCGGCCCGCACCAGGTCGGGCCGGGTGGCGTGTGGCGTGATGGCGATCGGTCGCGTGTGCGGCACGGCCATGGGGACACCGGCGAGGGTGACCAGCTTGCTCACCTCGAACCGCTCCATCACCTGACGCACCGAGCGCGCGAAGGCCTCCCAGTAGGTGTCGGGCTCAGGCCCGCGCAGCAGGAGGTACGACGCGCCTGCGGCGTCGTGCATCAGGCGGACCGTGAGCCGCGGGGCGTCGTACCGCTCGTAGTGGTCGCGGACGAACGACAAGGCAGGGCGCCGCGCGCGATAGTCGTAGAACGCGTCGATGTCGAAGGTGGCGACCACCTTGCCGCCATCGCCCGCGATGGCCTCGAGGTGATCGGCGGCCAGGCCGGAGGCGTTGCCGGCGTCCAGGAATCCGTGCATCACCAGGACCAGCACCGGCGACGTCCCCTCGAGCTCGGGTACGTCGTCCACGATGTGCACGAACCTGTCGGCCACGATTCTCCTTCGTCGTTGAATCCTCAGCAACACGATAGGCCGTCATGGCATTCCGCGGATCGACGACTCCGAGAACAGACCCTCAGCCGAACGTGGTCAGGATCCGCTGGGCCGCATGCCGTGCCAGCTCGTGGGAGTCGATGCCCAGCACCTGCTTGAGTACGTCGTCCTGCTCGGCCTGCGTCGTCCCGTCGCCGGCGCCCATCGTGTCGAGCAACGTCCACAGCATCGCCGGGGAGTACGTCGTGGCGATCCAGTCGCAGGCCCACCACGCCAGGCCGTAGTTGGCGCCCGAGTGCGGGCCGTTGAAGCTGTCATCGGCAGGCAGGTCACCCACGCCGGTCCTGGCGGCTTTGACTGCCTCCTCGGAGATCACCCGCTCCGGAATCGGGATCGGCTGCACCGAGACCCACTCGGCCAGGCCCTCGGAGAGCCAGATCGGCACGTGGTCGTCGCGTTCGCCGATCGCGACATGAGTGAGCTCGTGCCGGATCAACCGCTGCCGGGCGAGGCCGGTCTGGGTGAGCATCCGCGGATGCAGCACGAACCGGGTGGCCGCGAGCCGGTCAGAGCGTGGCCCGGACTGCACCGGGAAGGCGACGCCGTCCAGTTGCTCGGGGTCGCCTCCCGGCAGGTCGTTGATCTCCTCGATCGCCTTCGTGTCCGACAGCGCGTAGACCACGACCTGGCGCGACCACTCCAGCGGCACGATGGCGGCCACGTCGTCGATGCCCTGCTGGACATCGGCCAGCACCCCGTCCGCCTCCGCGACGCTGTGCCGGTCGAAGATGCCGAGCACCCCGCCGCTGGACCGCACCTCGATCGGGCCGCTGTCCCACGGCGGGATCTCGATCATGTTGGCGTCCTGCCAGGCGTGGTCCTGGTCGGAGGCGATCACGTAGCGCCCGTCCACCACGACGAAGTGCATCCGGTCAGGCGTGTTCACCAGGAGGGCGTCGTACGACGTCAGCTGGAGCTCGCGGTGGACCACCGCCGTGACGCCGTCGCCGGTGTCGACCATCGAGCTGCGATCGAGGCGGTAGTAGAGGCGCCGGATCGGCAGCTCCTGCAGGTTGTCGAAGTAGCTGCGCTCGCGCGAGGTGAGGGTCCGGTCGGCCCGGTCGAGGGTCGCCAGGAACGGCCGTCGCTGGCCGGAGACCAGGGCTCGCCCCCGGGCGTCGAGGACCTGCTGGATCCGGGCGGCGACATCGGTGGGTACGACGCGGCCAGGTCCCTCGTCGTGGTCCAGCAGTCCGCACGACTGGAGGCCTCCCAACCCCAGCAGCGTGACGATCAGTCGAGCAGCGATCCCTCCCCGGAGCCGCTCAGCCCGACTTGTCGGCATGCTGATCATCCGGGATCAGCGCCTGCCCCGGAACCAGGGCCGACATGTCCGCGACGATGTCGCGGGCCAGTGACTGGGCCCCGAGTCCGATGCGCTCGAGGATCACGCCCCGCTTGGCGTGATCGAGAAATTCCTGAGGAATGCCGTGCAGGCGGTAGGGAGTGGTCACGCCCGCCGCGTTGAGCGTCTGCAGGAGCACTGCTCCGCAGCCACCGATCTCGCCGTTGTCCTCGAGACTGATCACGAGGCGGTGCTCGCGGGCCAGCTCGACGATCGCCGGGTCGACCGGCTTGACCCAACGCGGATCCACGACGGTGACTCCGATGCCCTGCGCGACCAGCCGCTGGGCCACGTCGACGGCCGTCGTGGCCATCGCGCCGACCGAGACGATCAGCACGTCTCGCCTGCCGTTGCGGACCAGGACGTCGGCATTGCCGGCCTTGCCGACGGCCTCGATGTCGGCCGGCGGCGGGCCCTTCGGGAAGCGTACGACGGTCGGGGCGTCGCCGACCTGGACGGCTTCGCCCAGGAGCTCCCGCAGGCGGCTCGCGTCACGGGGCGCTGCGAGCCGGAGCGACGGGACCACCTGCAGGATCGACATGTCCCACATGCCGTTGTGGCTGGCACCGTCGTCGCCGGTCACACCGCTGCGGTCGAGCACGAAGGTCACGCCGCACTTGTGCAGGGCGACGTCCATCAGGACCTGGTCGAAGGCGCGGTTCAGGAAGGTGGCATAGACGGCCACCACGGGGTGCAGCCCGCCGAGCGCCAGGCCGGCCGCGCTGGTCACGGCGTGCTGCTCGGCGATGCCGACGTCGAAGAACCGCTCGGGGAACCGCTGGGCGAACGCATCGAGCCCCACCGGGTGGGTCATCGCCGCTGTGATCGCGACCAGGTCCTGGCGACGCTCACCGATCGCGACGATCTCGTCGGAGAACACGTCGGTCCAGATCCGCCCCTTGGGGGTCTCCTCCCCGGTGTCGATGTCGAAGGGTCCGGGCGCGTGGAACTGGTCGGCCTCATGGCGTTCCGCGGCGTCGTACCCGAAGCCCTTGCGGGTGAGGACGTGCACGATCACCGGGCCGCCGAAGCGCTTGCCCTGGGCCAGCGCGTGCTCGACCGCCGCCCGGTCGTGGCCGTCGACGGGCCCGACGTACTTCAGGCCGAGGTCTTCGAAGAGGCCCTGCGGTGCGAGGGCGTCCTTGGCGGCCTTCTTCATCGCGTGCAGCGCGTCGTAGGCGACCGGGCCGACCCCGGGCACCGCGTTGAGGCGCTTCTTGACGGAGTCGAGGAACGGCTCGTAGCGGGGGTTCGTCCGCAGGCTGGTCAGCGCATTGGCCAGGCCGCCGATGGTCGGGGTGTAGGAGCGCCCGTTGTCGTTGACGACGATGACCAGCTTGCTGCGCTTGGCGATCGCGATGTTGTTGAGTGCCTCCCAGGCCATCCCGCCGGTGAGCGCGCCGTCGCCGATGACCCCGACGACGTGCCGGTCCTCGCCGCGGATGGTGTAGGCCTTGGCCAGGCCGTCGGCGTAGCAGAGCGCCGTGGACGCGTGGGAGTTCTCGACGATGTCGTGGTCGGACTCCGACTGGCTCGGGTAGCCGCTGAGGCCGCCTTCCTGGCGCAGCTTGTCGAACTGCTGCGCCCGGCCGGTGAGCATCTTGTGCACGTAGGCCTGGTGACCGGTGTCGAAGACGATCCGGTCACGGGGGCTGTCGAAGACCCGGTGCAGGGCCAGGGTCAGCTCGACCACGCCCAGGTTGGGTCCGAGGTGGCCGCCGGTGCGCGAACAGGTTGCCACCAGGACGTCGCGGATCTCGGCGGCCAGCTCGTCGAGCTGGTCCGCGGTGAGGCCGCGCAGGTCTCGGGGAGTCGCGATCGACGCCAGGATGCCCATGAGGGTCGAGTCTAGATGGCTAGAGATCGATCACGGCGACGGCAGGTTCGTGCAGGCTGCCGAGCCAGACGCGGCCGTCGTACTCCCGGACGCCGGTGACCAGGTGGTAGCGCTCGTCCGCGAGGTCGAGGTCGTGCACGAGCGTGCCGCCGCCGTCGTACGCCTGGACCCGGATGGTGCGCTTCGGCTGCGGCTGGAGGCGCTCGGGGATCCGGCTGGCCACCTTGCGCAGGCGGACGGGTCCCTTCCCGACCAGCTCCGCGAGCGGATTGGTCGGCGAGGCGATGCTCACCCAGATCAGGCCGTCGGACCCGCGCGCGATGTTGTCGGGATAACCGGGCAGGTCGGTGACCAGGAAGTCGCGGGTGCCGGCCCGATCGCCGCTGAGCCAGTGGCGTACGACGGTGCGAGCCCGGGTCTCGGCCACCGCGACGTAGGACTCGTCGGCTGCCAGAGCGACGCCGTTGGCGAATCCGAGGCCGGTCTCGAGCACCGTGATCGAGCCGTCGGGATCGAGGCGGAGCAACCGGCCGGTGCGGGTGTGCTCGACGAAGTCCTTCTTCCACTCCTCGATGCCGTACTGCGTCGTGGAGTCGGAGAAGTAGACGGTGCCGTCACCGGCGATCGCGGCGTTGTTGCAGAACATCATCCTGGTGCCGGCGACGCTGTCGGTGATCGGCTCGATGCTGCCGGTCGCGGGGTCCAGGCGCAGCAGGCCGGCCTTCGCGTCGCAGACCAGGAGCCGGCCGTCGGCGTCGATCTCGATCCCGAGCGGGCGGCCGCCGGTGTGCCCGACGCTGTCGACCTTCGAGCCGTCGTGGCTGACCCGGAAGATCTGGCCGTCCTCGGTGCCGGTGTAGACGGTGCCGTCGGGAGCGACGACGACGTCCTCGGCTCCGTCGGCGGGCACGGGGTGGACGGTCAGCTTCATGCGATCAGGCTCCGGTAGGCGTCGGACTGGAGAAAGGCGGGCAGGGCGATCCTTGCAGCCGCCGTCAGCTCCAGGTCCGGCGCCACCTCGGGATCGACGAAGACGATCTGGCGGCCCTCCTGGCAGTCGATGTCGGCATCGGCCAGCCCGGTGGCCGCCACCCACAGCTGGAACGTGTCGTCGGTGCCCAGGCTCACGTGGAAGACCTCGAACTCGCCGAACAGGGTCAGGCCCGCGTCGAGGTGGATCCCGGTCTCCTCCTCGAGCTCGCGGTACGCCGCCTCCTCGAACGACTCCCCCGGCTCGACTCCCCCGCCGGGGAACCCCCAGCACTCGGGATCGATCACCGGATGCTCGTCACGCTCCTGCAGGAGCACCCAGCCACGCGGATCGACCAGGACGACGCTGGAGAACTGATGCATTCCCCGACGCTATCCCGCGAGAGATAGAAGAGCGGGTCAGGGAGTCAGCACGTAGAAGCGGAAGAGGTCGTGCTGGATCGGGGCGATCACGCAGGAGGAGAAGCCGGCCTGCTCGGCATAGCGGTACATCGTGCTGGGGCGGAACACGGTGCCGGTGGCCGCCGAGCCGGGCTCGGAGCGTCCGACGGGCAGGCAGTGCAGGACGGAGAAGCCGGCCAGCGCCCGCTCGATCTCGCCGGCGTTGGGGGTGAACTCCTCCTCGGCCCGCTCGTCCATCACGACGACCAGCCCTCCGGGGCGCAGCACCTTCCGGGCGGCGCGGAGCACCTCGACCGGGTGGGCCATGTCGTGCAGCGCTTCGAAGATGAACGCCACGTCGTACGACGCCGTCGTCTCGGCCGCCGCGTCCACCACCTCGAACCGGACCCGCTCGCTCAGCCCCGCCTGGTCGGCGTTGGCCCGCGCGTCCATGATCGACGCGTCATCGCTGTCCACCCCGAGCACGGAGAGATCGGGTAAGTGCTGGGCCAGCGCGATGCTCGACCAGCCGACCCCGCAGCCCAGGTCGAGCGCGCGGGCGTCCGGCCGGCTCAGCAGGGCTGTGACGTCCGGCAGCAGCGGCAGCCACTCGTTCGGCAGCGCCTCGAGGAAGGCCGCCCGGTTGAACAGCCCCTGGCCGTCCCGGATCTCGTCGCCGAACTCCCCGAACGTGATCCCCTCACCGGTCCGGTACACCGCGAGCAGCCGCGGCATCAGGTCGGCCAGTCCGATGGTCATCCCGGCGAGCATTCCGCCGTACACCGGTGACTCGGGCTCGGCGAGCGCGAGCGCCTGACCGTCGGACAGCACATAGCGCCGGGTCGCCGAGTCGCCGACCTCGGCGACCGAGATGAACCCCGCGATCGCCTGTTGTTCGAGCCACTCCTGCGCATAGCGCTCCTCCACTCCGCTGGCCGCGGCCACGTCGGCGACGGTGCCGGGGACGCGCAGCGCGTCGTACAGCCCGAGTCGGTGGCCCAGGTGGACCGTGGCGAGCTCCAGCGAGCCGATCAGGGCCTCGAACAGGCGGCCGGTGAGCGCGGACCCCTCGTCCAGGGCAGCCTGGTCGTCGACCTGCGCGGTGGTCATGCCATCGCCTCGTGACGAGGCCCGAAGGCCCCGGTTGCGGCGACCACCTGGTCGGCCTTCTCCTCCGGCCAGTTCCCGGCGCAGCTCATGCTGAGACGGGTGAGCTGACCCTGCTTGACCTCGGCCAGCAGCAGACCGACGTTGACGTGCACCTCGCCGTCATCGTGGATGGCGCGATAGGCGTACTCGGCCACGAAGCCGTCCGGAGTGGGCGTGCAGGCGTAGACCGAGAACTCCCTCGAGGCGGCGTCCTCGACCAGCGCCTCCATCATGTACGCCGCATCCCCGCGCATCCGGCCACCGGGCATCACCAGGCTGAAGTCGAGGTCATCGGCCACCAGCCCATCGGGGCGGACGTTCGTCTCCAGCATCCGACGCAGGCTCGCCGCGGCCAGCCCGGCGTCGGTGTCGTCGCCGCCGATCACGTCGAGGTCGGTGAACTCGACCTGCCCGGTCACCTTGGCCGCCATCCACTGCGCCATCGCGTCGGTCTCGGGCAGCGCCGAGTTGACCATCGCCGACTCGTAGGAGTCGAACCAGTTCACCGACACGAAGTGCGTCGGGTCCTGGTGATCGGCCAGCAGCTGCCATCGCCGCAGCGTGCGACGCCCCTCGGTCTGCCGCTGCCACTCCTCCTCACGCTCCTTGAAGCCGTCGAGGTCGGAGGCGTGGAAGGACGCGATCTGGACGAAGTTCATGGCGGTTCCTCTCGTTCGCGGGTCAGTGCTCGGGACTCACTGCTCAGGCGTGGGGCCGCACCTCACGTCGTGGGATCGACCTCCCAGGTCTCGGTCTGCTCGGGGACATAGCTGCAGAAGGTCCCGGTGCGCACGCTGGCGCGCAGGTGTCGGGCCAGCTCGGGATGCACCTCGTCGATGCGCTTGATGGCGTCCTTGATCCGGCTGGTGACCGTCGTACGGGCACGCTCGCCGCCGTCGCCGGTCGTGCGGCGTCGACCGGCCAGCCCGGTCGCGGCCCCGAGCTCGTGCAGGATCGCGTCGCGCTCGGCCTGGGCGCGGGCGCCGGCCACCTCGTCGCCGGCCGAGTCAGCCGCGTCGAGCTCGGCGTCGAGCTGCTCGAGGCGCTGGCGGTACGCCGTACGCGCCCGGTCGTCGATCACCTCGCCGAGGTCGTGCTGGTGCACCGACGTGCCTCCGCCGACGAGATCGAGCACGTGCACCTCGGTTCCCGGCCGGGCCAGCAGCACGGCCAGGTCGGCCATCCCCTTCACCATCGGCACGTGCGCCCCGGTCCCGCGGAACTCCAGGGCCCACACCTGGCCCTGGCGCCGCCAGGACGAACCTGTCCGTGGCTGGGGTACGACGAGCGGCTGGTCAGCCAGGAGCGACGAGAGCTCGGCCACCCGCTCGGCGACGCCCGCCGTCCGGTAGAACTCCAGCGCCGACTCGAGGAGCTCGTGCCGACGAGTGTCGTCGGCCGCCTCCCCGCGACGCGTCAGGTGCTCCGCGTAGGCCCGCTGGGTGAGGGCGAGTGGCAGCGCCCCGATGGCCTGGTTGGCACGGATCGCCGCCTCGAAGTGCCTGTCGGCCTCCGGCCGTCCGAGCAGGGCCGCCAGGATGCCGAGATAGCGCTCGACCGACCCCATCTGCGCCGCCCCGATGCCATCGACGCTGCACAGGTGGGCGTACGGCGCGAGGGCGTCGTACACCTGCACCAGCCGGGGATCGCGGGTCTCGGTCTCCTGGACGCATTCAACGAGGTGGGCCAGGTTGGGCACCCATTCCTTGTCGACGACGAGCCCGTCGATGACCGCCGACAGTCCCTCGATCGCCGCGGCCCGCACGGCAGGCGGACGATCGGGCAGCAGCGCCATCAGCGCGCCGATCTCCGGGTTCTGGTCGAGCAGCGGCCCCAGCCCCTCGAGCACCAGCCGCAGTCCGTCGGAGACCCCGCCGCTGACCCGCTTGGCCCAGGATCGCTGCACGAGGGCGAGCATCTCGGCGTTATCACTGTCGGCAAGGGCACCGATCCGGGCGGCCTCGGCAGCACACGCCTCGACCTGCGCGACGTCGCCGGCCAGGTGCGCGCGAAGGCCCCGCCACAGGGGCACGAACCAGGAGTACAACGGCTGGCGGAGCCGATCACTGATCGTCTCGTAGGACCGCATGTCGCCGAAGGCCAACGGCATCTGGCCGGACTCCAGCCGCGCCACGATCCGCAGCCGGAGCCCGAGCAGCTCCAGCGCCGGGTCGCCGGTCGCGCGGGCGACCTCGATGATCCGGCTCGAGGAGGCGTCGCGGAACTCCACGAAGTCGGGCCCGGCCTTGGCGTCGCAGACCGCCGAGAGAGCCACACCGAGCGTCATCTGGTCGCCGAGCCGCTCGGCCATGGCCACGGCCTGGACGGCGAGCTCCTCGCGACGTGCCGGGGACTCAGCGAACGACAACCCGACCGAGAGCCTGGCCAGCACCGCGGCCCGCAGGGTGGAGTCGACCTCGGGCAGCCGGCGCAGGGCCTCTTCGAGCAGCTCGTTCTGAGTCCGGTCGAAGAGCCGGACCTCGAAGCCGGACAGGCCGGCCGCGAAACCGAGGGCCGCGCGTGCGAAGGCCTCGCCGTCGCCGGCCGACCGGGCCAGCTCGGCGGCTTCGACATAGACCGATCTCGCCCCTTCCAGGTCGCCGGCATCGAGCAGGGCCTCGCCCGCCTGCACCAGGATCCGGGGCCGCTCGGGCGATCCCGGAGCGACGATGCCGACCAGCTGCCGGTGCAGTCGTGCGGCCTCCTCCCACGCCTGGCTCGCTCCTGCCACGCGCGCCGCCTGACGGGTGACGTCGATCAGCCTGGCCGGGTCGGCCAGCGGCAGCGCCCTGGTCAGGTGGTGGGTCACCTCGGCCGCCCGATGGTCGGGTACGACGCCGCCGGGGCTGAGCACCTCCGCGGCTCGCAGGTGCAGCTGGGTACGACGGGCCGGGGCGATGGCGTCGTACACCGCATGGCGGATCAGCGCATGGGCGAAGGCCAGCTGCTCACCCGCGACCGTGACCAGGCCGGCGTCCTGGATCAGCCCGAGGTCCGGCCCGAGCTCGGCTCGTGACCGTCCGGTCACCGCCGCCAGGTCCTCGACCATCGGGTCACCCAGGACGGCGGCCGCGACGAGCAGCTCGTAGGCCTGCTGGTTGAGCCGCGCCACCCGCCGCCGGATCGTGGCCTGCGCCGAATCGGGCACCACCGAGGAGACCCGCTCACTGCCCCGGGCCCCGGCCAGCCGGGCCATCTCCGCGACGAACAGCGGATTGCCTCCGGTGCGCTCACGGACGGCATCGGCGTCGTCCTCCGAGACGAGGAGGCCACTGGCCGCCTCGATCAGGGCAGCCGTGTCGTGCGTGTCCAGGCCCCCCAGCCGCCACTCGTCGCCGAGCGCGAGGTCGAGGTCGAGGTGGCGCTGCTCGCCGTGCAGCGCCTCCTGGTCGCGCCACGCGCAGACGAGCTGGACCGGCTGGTGAGCCAGGTCGCCGGCCATGAAGCGGAGCAGCTTGAGCGACGCGTCGTCCGCCCAGTGCACGTCGTCGAGCAGCACCACGAGGGGACGCCGGCGCGCGAGCCCGAACAGCACCGTGGCCACGGAGTCGAACAGCGGGAACCGGTTGGGGGCGGCACCCAGTCCGCTGCCGTCCAGCAGCATGATCGCCTCGGCGGCGCCGGCGCCCCAGGCCTGGCCGAGCTCGCTCGACGTACGACCGTCCGCGGCCTCCCGCAGCACCTGGGTCCACAGCCAGAACGGCGGGGTGCTGGAGTCCTCCCAGCCCCGACCGTGCAGCACCGTCGCGCGGGAGGAGCAGCGCCGGTCGATGGCGGCCAGCAGGCTCGTCTTGCCGATGCCGGCCTCACCCCGGACCCAGAGCAGCCCGCCACGGCCGGCCTCGAGGGCGGGCAGCCGCGCCGCGAAGTCAGTCAGCTGGCGGCTGCGGCCGAGCAGCAGGTGCGGTGCGTCGACGTCCTGGCCGAGGGTCACGCTTGAAGGTTAGAGCCGCCGGTCAGAGCCTCGCCACGAATCGACGACCGCGCAGCGCCTCCTCGACCAGGCCCGCGGCCCGGCGTACGGCGACCAGGCGGGCGCTCTCGGCCTGCCAGGTCTGGACCGCCGCCTCGATGGTGTCGCCGTCGGCGACCTCGCGCAGGTCGGACCGAGCCTCGCTCAGCCCCCGGCGCGCCGCGGCCTGCGACGCCTCGATGTGCCAGACCGCGAACCGGGCCAGCACCACGATGTGGCGGCGCAGCGCGGGATAGGAGCGGTATTCGGGCGGGCAGATGTCGAGGAACCAGTTGGCCGCGGTGCGCTCCCAGTCGGGGGCATCCGGAGGACGGACCTGCCGTGGCCAGCCGGGCGGAGCGACGTACGTGGGCATCCCTCCATACTACTCGAACATCTGTTCGAGCGTCAGTCCGCGAGGGCCGCCTCGATCCGTTCGACCTTGGCGGTCAGCTGACCGGTGAACCCGGGTCGGAGGTCGGCCTTGAGCACCAGGCCGACCCGCGGGGACACGGCGGCGACGACGTCGACCGCCTGCTTGACCACGGCCATCACCTCGTCCCACTCCCCCTCGATGTTGGTGAACATCGCGTTGGTCTCGTGCGGCAGCCCGGACTCCCGAACCACCCGCACCGCTGCCGCGACAGCCTCGGTGACCGACCCGGTGTCATCGGAGGACATGGGCGAGATGGAGAAGGCGACCAGCATGCGCGCCACGGTACGACATCGTGGCGGCTCACCTTCGTGACAGAGAGGCCCGCCTAGGATCAGGGACATCGAAAGGGGAGTCATGGACCAGCGCATCAAGGATCGGTTCCGCGAGATCATCCGGGAGCGCGCACCGCGGCCTCAGCGCGTGCTGGAGGTCGGTGGGCTGCTCGGGCAGAAGGGCCTGCTGAACCTGCCGGAACTGCGTGACTCGGAGCGGCACCTGCTCAACCTCGTGATCAACTCCGAGTCGGAGGAGATCAACCTTCACGTGGGCAACTCCAACGACATGCAGCAGATCTTCGCCGACGACAGCTTCGACCTGGTCATGTCGAACGCTGTGCTCGAGCACGACCTCCACTTCTGGAAGAGCGTCGCGGAGATGCGCCGGGTGCTGAAGCCCGGCGGCCTGATGCTGATCGGCGTGCCCGGGTTCGTGACCCTGCCCAGTGACACAGGTGCCAGCACCCTGACCTACAAGGTCCACCACATCGTGGACTACTACCGGTTCAGCCGGGCCGCCGTCACCGAGGTGTTCTTCGACGAGATGAAGGACGTGCAGGTCGAGGCGATGCTCACCCCGCCGCGCATCGTCGCCAGCGGCCTCAAGCCTTGACCGGTCACGGCAGGCGTGACACTCCCAACAATCGGGAGACCGCCGGTTCAGTGCCAGATGTCGAGGGCGCGGGCAACAGGCTCGGCCAGTTGCCGCGTGTAGGTCGTGGTGAGGTGGCCGACGTCGCGGTAGAGGACGGTGCTCCCGATCACCGCGGGGCAGACTCCGTCCCAGCAGGTCCACATGGTCGGATCGACCACTGGGACGCCGACTTGCCTGGCCGCCTCGATCGCCTTCCGGGTGATGAAGGCGGAGTGAGCGTTCGGGACCGTCAGGCAGTCGCCGAGGTCGTTGTGGGCGTTCCGCAGGCAGGGGCCGGGGTCTGCTCTGCGTTTGGGCACATCCGCCAGCAGGAGGACACGGCCGGAATTCGGCAGCAGTGAGCGGAAGAGACGACGCATCCCTGCCTTGTACTCTGCCGCCACGGCCGCATCGTCGGTCACGTGCTGTCCGTCGACGTAGACGCCATTCGCCGGCAGCGCCGTTGCTACCACAGCCAGATCGGGCTGGAGTTCGGCCACCTTGGCCGCCGCCCAGGTGTGGAAATCGCTGCACTCGGGCCACGGCTCCCCGCCGGGGATCTTGCCGACCAGCACGTGCGCGGCCGTGCACTGCGGCTTGACCAGGTAGTAGGCCGCCCAGCCCTTGGTGCGGCCGATGCGCTCGAAGGCGGGGATCCACATCCGGCCATGCGAGTCGCCGAGAACCACCAGGGTCCGTGTCGCGCCCGGGTCGCCGCGCCGACACAGGCGGTCGGGACTTGGGTCGCCGTAGTCGCACTCGCCTAGATCGGCCCGGTCGTCCGCGAGCGTGTCCAGGGCTGGGGTGAGTGAACTGGGGATGGCGTGGTGGGCGCGTGCTTCCATGACCGCTCGCCGCACTCGTTCCGGAGCAGAAACCCTTTCCTCGATCGCGATCTCCTTGGAGGTCGCACCGGACAGCCGGGGGTTCTTCACGGCCCGTGCGCGCCAGGTACCTGCGGTGACGATGCGGGTCGCCGCCGCCGTCGGGTAGGGCAGGTAGAAGCGCTGCGCGGTCACCCACGTGGAGCCGATCCTGCGCTGGAGCGCGAAGGTCTGCCCCGCGGGGTGGCTGGTCGTCACGCGTAAACGTCCGGGCGCCGGGCTGGAGACCCTGACCACCGGCTCAACCGTGACCGCCTGCGATTGCGGATCGCCACCCTCAGGGGTCGCGACGATCGTGGTGTTGCGCGGCGTTGCCACCGTGGCACTGAACCACCCGGTCTGGGACGTGCTGACGTTCTGGACGGAAACGAGCTTGCCGTCCCGACGCGCAGCGATGCGTACATCGTGGCCGGGCGAGGCCGCACCGCCGACGCTGACCTTGCCTGTGACGGTGACCTGCACCAACCGGGTGGTGAGCGCGGAAGGAAACGCGCTGAGCTCGACGTTCTCACCCGTCGAAGCGCCGCCAGACGACCGTCGGATGCGCCAGCTCAAGGGCGGACTGATGGCGTCGCGGCCGCCGTACCCGAAGCGTTTCTCGACGGCCCAGAAGTAGTGCTCGGTCAGCGTCTTGGTCTGGGCTGGCGTCCGCGCGAACTGCGTGGGCAGCCTGAGGTGGCACTCCAGGCCTACGCAGTCGTGGAGCTTCCAGGCCAGCGCGTTGAGCTGCCTGACCACGGTGGCGTACGCCGAGCTGTCGATCCGGTTCCAGTTCTCGTACGGGTCGGTCCACAGGTCGTAGAGCTCATCGACGCCCCGGGCGTAGTTGATGTAGGAGTACCGCGGCGTGCGGACCCCGATCGAGGACAACCCGGTGTCGAATGCGCCGGCGGCGGTCTTGTAGCCCTCGGTGACCACCGGGTGGATCCAGCCCTGGTCGCCGGTTCGCATGGTCGTGAGCCGACTGACGCCGTCGGGCGTGTGCGGGGGCTGGGCTCCGGCCAGCGCGATGATGGTCGCCGCCACGTCGACAGTGCTGATCGGGTCGTAGCGTCGCTGTCCCTGGCGCATGCCCGGGCCGGTGATGAGGAACGGCACGCGCAGGCTGGGTTCGTGGGCGCGGATCTTCTCCTGGCGAACCCGGTGCTCGCCGATCATGTAGCCGTTGTCGGAGGTGAAGATCAGCACCGTGTTGTCCCACTCGCCCTCGACCTGCAGCTCCTCGATCAGTCGCCGGACCTGCGTGTCGACCACCAACAGTGATTCGGCGCGCTGCCGGGTCAGGGCGGCCTCGGCCTGCATCTCCTGCCGGCTGAACCGAGGCAGGTTGCGGAAGTATGCCGGCTTGTCACTCACGTCGGGCTCGGGCTGGCTGCCGTCGCGCGGCATGCCCGTGCCGTGGTCGATCACGTTGTCGAACCGCCCCTTGACCCACTCAGGGCGCTGCGCGGTCAGGACTTTGTGATAGGTGCCTTCCAGTGACCGGACGTGCACCGGATCACCGGGCTCGTCGGTGTGGCACCAGTGCGGGGCGATGTAGTTGACCGACACGAAGAACGGGCGTCCCTCGGCATGGAAGGCCCGGGTCATGTCGACGGCGAAGTCGGTGATCGTGTGCGTGTTGTACTCACCTTTGAAGTCGGTGCTCGGCGTCCCGTTGAGGTCGTACCAGGTGTCGAAGTAGTCACCGGGCGCCGGTCCACCTTGGTTTCTGCCCACGATCGCCCGGAAGTCGCTCCAGCCGTGCGGCACATAGCTGTACGACGGCACCAGGTGCCCGGCCTCCCGGGAACCGACCAGGGACATCGCGTTGCCGAACGAGTTCAGGTACTTGCCGACCAGTCCGGTCTGGTAGCCGACGTCCTGCAGCGACGTCGCCAGGGTGAAGCGGTCGTCGAACGCGGCGTACCCATAGGGCGCGAGGTGGTGGAGCACCCGGTGGTTGTGGGGAAGCTGACCGGAGAAGAACGACGCACGAGCCGGGCAGCACAGCGGGAACGACGAGAACGAGTTGCGGAACTCCAGGCCCTGGGTGTGCATCAAACGGCGCAGGTAGGGCATCCAACGGAGGTCGTCGGCGCGCATGTCGTCGACCATGACCTCGACGATGTTGGGCTTCACGGCGGCGCCAGCGGCTGCTCGGGCATCGTGCCGCGGGGCAAGCGGGACGAGCAGGGCCGAGGCTGTGAGGAAGGCAGAGGTGACAAGCACCCTGAACTGTTTGTCGGTCATGCGACAGCTCTCGCGCTGTCCGGTACCGCAGTGGTCCCGTAGCGGTATCGCGGCGGTATCGCCAGGGATTGACGCACCCTCCCGTAGGGGCCGACATTCGAGATGTGCGTATCGGGGTGCTTGGCCCATTGACGGTCGATGGTGCCGTCACTGGCCTGCAGCGGCGCGACCGCGTGGTGCTGTCCGCGCTCGCAATGCGGGCCGGCGATGTGGTCGCCGCTGAGCGCCTGGCTGACGCGCTGTGGGGCGATCAGCTGCCCGCGTCCTGGGCGAAGGTGCTCCAGAACTGCATTGTCCGTTTGCGGAAGCGATTGGGCTCGCCCGCCATCGAGACGACCCCGCACGGTTACCGACTGCAGGTGCCGCCCCTCGAGTTGGACTCCGCCGAGTTCGAGCGGCTCCTGGCGCGCGGGCGCGAACTCCTCGTCCTCGGGGAACCTGACCGGGCGGCGTTCGTGTTGGGTGAAGCTGCTGGGCTGTGGCGGGGCACCGCGCTGGATGAGCTTGAGAACTGGGACTCAGGCCGAGCCGAGGGCATGCGCCTGGATGAGCTGCGGCTGGACGCCGACGAGCTGCTCCTGGAGTCATCGCTGCGGTTGGGCCGGCATCGTGAGGTTCTAGCCAGCGCCAGGGCACGAGTGGAGGAAGCTCCGACGCGGGAGCGGCGATGGGCTCTCTTGGCCCTTGCCGAGTATCAGTCCGGACGACAGTCGGAAGCGTTGCGCACCCTGGGTGAGGCGCGATCGATGCTGGCGCGCGAATTCGGTCTGGATCAGGGGCCGGATCTCGCCGCTCTGGAAGATGCGATCCGTCGTCAGGACCCTGGGCTGGTTGACGATGTGGCGCTGCCTGAGGCGCGGCCCACCTGCCCGTACCGAGGCCTCGTGCGGTACGACGTGTCCGATGCCGAAGACTTCTTCGGCCGCGACCAGCACGTGTCGGCCGGACTACGCCGTCTGGCGGCCACTGGCGCGCTGATAGTGGTAGGGCCATCGGGCAGCGGCAAGTCGTCCCTCGTCCGGGCGGGGCTGGCAGCAGCATTGCAGCGTGACGGACGCCGCGTTGTCGTGATCACGCCGGGTGCGCATCCCATGGAAGCGCTCACTGCACTGCCCAAGGCCGGTCGCGCGCCCGTGCTCGTGGTCGACCAGTGCGAGGAGGCGGCACTGTGCGCCAATCCTGCCGAGCGCGCTGACTTTTTCAGTGCCCTGACCGCGCACACCGGGCGGGCGCCCCTGGTTGTCGCGGTGCGAGCGGACCGACTCGGCGACCTGTCGACGCACCCGGACTTCACCCGGCTGGTCGAACGCAGCCTCCACCTGCTCAGCCCGATGACTCCCGACGACCTGCGAGCCGCGATCGAGGGTCCAGCACGTGCAGCCGGCCTGCGGCTCGAGGGAGGACTCGTCGACCTCTTGGTGCGCGAGGTCGAGGGCGAGCCGGGCGCGCTGCCGCTGCTGTCGCACGCGCTTCGTGCAACGTGGGAGCGACGCGAGGCCAACACCCTCACCGTCGCCGGTTACCGAGCCAGCGGCGGAGTGCGGGGCGCCGTTGCTCGGTCAGCTGAGGCTTTGTACCAACGGTTGCCACCAGAGCAGCGCCCGCAATTGCGTGACCTGCTGCTCCGTCTGATCTCTCCCAGCTCCACAGGCGACCCGCTACGCAGCAGGCTTCCCCGGCGGCTCGTGGCGGGCAGACCACAACTGGACCAGTTGATCGAGACCTTGGTCACGGCCCGCTTGCTCACCAGCGACGACGGAGTGCTCGAGCTCGCCCACGAGGCCCTGGTTCGAGCATGGCCCCGATTTCAGGAGTGGCTCGACGAGGACGCTGAGGGCCAGCGCATCCTGCGCCACCTGGTGGGGGTGGCGGACACATGGGACTCCATGAACCGGCCGGACGGCGAGCTCTACCGCGGCACCCGACTGGCCCAGGCTCTGGAATGGCGTGACCGGGGGCATCCGGATCTCACACCCAACGAGACCGAGTTTCTCGACACCAGTCGCGCGCTCGCCGAGGGGGAGGAGCAGGAGGCAGCGCAGCAAGCTCTGCGACAGAAGCGGATCAACCGCCGGCTCCGGGGGCTACTGGTGGGAGTCGCACTGCTGACTGTCGCAGCCCTCGTGGCGACCGCGATCGCCGTCGACCAAGGCAAGCAGTCGGGCCGGGAGCGCACGACTGCCTTGCGCCAACGCAACGAGGCGGTGGCGTTGTCGCTGGCAGTGGCCTCCCGCGATGTCGCCGACGGAAATGGAGCACTCGCCGTCGCCCTCGCAACGGAGAGCAGCGCCGCGACGTCACCCGCTCTTCCGGAAGCGATTGCAGCACTCCTGCAGGCGCGACTCGCGTTCGACCAGAACGGTGTTCAGCCGGTGGGCGGACCGCTCTTCAGCCACGATGGTGAGGTGACCTCACTGGCGTTCAGCGCCGACGGGAAAGTGCTGGCCACAGGCGGCGATGACGGCTATGTGCGGTTGTGGGACCCGCGCACGGGCCAACAATTGCCGGGTGCATTTCGTGCGACTGGTCCCCGCCCAGTGACGTGGATGGCATTCGGGTCTCGCGGGCATCTGCTTGCGTTCGCTTCCCCGGACCAGGGCAAAGGCACAGAGATCCGTCTGTGGGACACCGACACCGGCAGCGCAGTCGGGGCGCCGGTCCGGCAGGGCTCCTTGCTGACGGCGGCGGCCCTCAGCGCGCGCGGCGATCTCCTGGCCTCCGCCGGCCGGAACGGCTTGGTCCGGGTCTGGGACCAGGACACCGGCGACCAACTCAATCCGCCACTCCGGCCCGGCGGTTGGGTCACCAAGCTGGCGTTCAGCGCTGACGGACGCCTCTTGGCCACTGTGTCCGATCTGCGACCAGGCGGCGCCATCCAGGTATGGGATTCCCGCACAGGGCAGCCAGTCTGGCCCGCTCACCCACTCCCTTCGAAGGCCAGCGCGGTGACATTCAGCCCCGACGGCAGGCTGCTCGCCATCGCCTACGGCGGATTCGACAGCGGCCACCGGCCGGGCTGGGTGCAGCTGTTGAACCCCCTCACCGGCCACCCCGTGGGGCGACCCGTCCCGCGCAAGAACGGAGTCTCGTCGTTGGCATTCAGCCCCGACAGCAAACTGCTGGCCACCGCCGGTGGCTTCGAGTCAGGTGGGATCTCGCGACTTTGGAACCCCCAAACCGGCCGCCCGGTCGGCAGGCTGTTCCCTGGGCACACGGGGGGTCTCACGTCGGTGGCTTTCAACCCCGTGTGGCGAAGTCATCAAGTTCCCGACGAAGAGAGTGTTGTCCGCTCTGACGGGTACCTGGTCGCAGCGGCCGGCTCTGAGGGAGAGATCTACCTGTGGGAAGTCTCTGCCGCCGACCCGGAACCTCCAACACCTACCGGTCAGCACAGAACCGTCAACGCTGTGGCGTTCAGCCCCGACGGCTCCCTACTGGCCACCGCCAGCAGGGATGGATCCGTGCGGCAATGGACATCCGACGCCGGCCTGCCTGCAGGCGCCCCACTGCAAGCCCATGCTGGCCAGCTCTTCGCGGTGGCCTTCAGTCCCGACGGAGACGAGCTGGCCACCGCAGGCGACAAGGGCTTGCAGCTCTGGGACGCACGCACAGGACACCCGGTGGCCTCACCACTTGAGCGAGTCACCTCAGCAGACCTGGTGACAGAGCTGGTGACGTTCAACCCAGACTGGGATCTGGTGGCCCTCGTTGAGAGCGATGGGTCCAAGGCCAGGAGCCGGGTGCGGTTCGCGGACCCGACCACGGGGGGCACAGTGGGCGAGCCGGCCAGTCGAACATTCGTCACCGCGCTCGCGATCAGTTCCAGTGGTGAGATGGTGGCGACCATCGACACGGAGGGGTTCAGCCAAGCGGTCAGCCATGTTCGGCTGTGGGACGTCTCGACGGGCCGCGAAATGCACTCGCTGCGCCTCATCAATGGCGCTACGTCGTTGGCGTTCAACCCTTCCGGAGACCTCCTGGCCATTGCCAGCCCTGACGCAGTCCGCCTGTGGGAGACCGCCACCGGCAACCTGGTCGGTGGCCCACTCATCGGCCATCGGGCCGGCGTCACGTCAGTGGCGTTCAGCCCCGACGGCAGCCTGATGGCAACTGGAGGCTCGTACGGCGGTCTCCAGCTGTGGAATCCGGACACCGGGGAGCCGGTCGGCATTGCCCTCATCGGACACGCTGGGGCCCTGAAGTCCATAGTGTTCAGCCCCGCCGGCAACTCGCTCGCCTCGATCGGCTCCGACGGCACCCTGCACCTCTGGCACTGGGACCTCGAGGGGGCCTGCGAACTCGCGCGAAAATATGTCACGGCGGCCCAAATGGCGCGCTATCTACCATCGGGCTGGGATCCCCAATGCCAGTACGCAGGTGCGCCCGAGTGACACTCCCGACAATCGGGAGACCGCCGGGCCTGCCGGACCGTAGATTGGCCCGGCCGTTCCCCTCCACCGAAGGACCTTCCATGGCCGTAGCCTCCGTGAGCGCGCTTGCCGAGCAGCTCGACGTGTCTCCCGACAAGCTGGCTTTCCTGGCCGGCTTCGCCGACCTGTCGGCTCTGGAGGACGCGGTTGCCCAGGCGCTGGGCGCCGACGACGAAGCCATCCATCAGGGCCTCCAGCACGCCGTGAACCTGATCCCGCGCCCGCTGCGTGGCCGCGCGACGAAGCTCCTGATGCCCGGCGGTGAGGTGTGAGCACGCTGCTGACCCGCCTCGAGGTCACCAAGCTCGCCGACGAGCTCGGCACCGCCGAGGAGCCACTGGGCTTCCTGGCCGAGGCCACCGTCGCCGACCTGCGCGAGCTCCGCGCGCTGATCACGCATGCCCGGTTCGCCCGGCACGAGCGGCGACTGGCGCGACTGGCCGGCCTGACCAAGCTGGCTCCCGCCGCGCTGGCCGCCAAGATCGCCGAGCATGCCCTGGGCGCCGAGGTGAGTGCCCGCGTCGCGACGATGATCGAGCCTGCCGACGCAGGCAAGCTGACCAGGCACCTGAGTCCCGAGTTCCTCACCGACGTCAGCGTCTCGCTCGACCCGGAGCGCTCCGAGGCCGTGATCACCAGCCTGCCCGAGAACCTCATCGTGCAGGTCGGGCAGCGGTTGATGGCGCGGGGCGAGCACCTCACCCTGGCCCGTTTCGTGTCGGTCTACTCCGTCGAGGTCGCGCTGAAGGTGCTCGAGGGGGTCGGTGGTGACGACCTGCTCACGCTCGGGATGTTCGCCGAGGACCACGCCAGCCTCGACGCGATCGTCGCGCGGTTCCCCGACGAGCGGGTCACCGCGATCATCGAGGCGGCCGACGCGTCGGGCCGCCAGGAGGACGCCATCGCGATGCTGTCCTTCCTCTCCGAGCCGACCCGGGCCCGGTTCCTGGCCGCCATCGGGGCGCTGCCCGCCACCGAACGCAAGCGGTTCACCAAGCTGGCCACCGACCTCGGGTACGGCGAGCTGCTCGGCTGACCCTCGCCAGCAGCCGTCGCGGCAGAGCATCATCGGAGGCATGAGACGGTCCCTCCCCCTGGTGGCGCTGCTGGCGGGAGCGGCCGTGGCCGTCCTGCTCGGGGTCTACGGCAAGACCCACGACCCGACGTTCAGGTCGGGCTGGACGTTCGGCTTCGGCTCGATGATCCAGATGAAGGTCTGGCTCGCTCTGGCCGTCGGGGTGCTGGCCGTCGGGCAGGCGATCGGCGCGGCCTGGATGTACTCCAGTGTCCCCAGTCCGGCGTGGCTCCCGCTCGGTCACCGGCTCAACGGCGCCCTGACCATCCTGGTCAGCCTGCCCGTGGCCTTCCACTGCCTGTGGTCGCTGGGCTTCCAGTCGTACGACGGCCGCGTGCTCGCGCACTCCCTGGCCGGCTGCGCGGTCTACGGAGCCTTCGTCACCAAGGTGTACGGCGTGCACTCACGCAAGCTGCCCGGCTGGTTCCTGCCGGCAGCGGGAGGGCTTCTGTTCACCCTGTTCGTGACGGTCGTGCTCACCTCGGCCGGGTGGTACCTCCAGACCAACGGCCTGCCGACCTCGACGGGCTACTGATCCGGAGCAGGGCGGCGCACCTTCTTGGCCGCCGCCCTGGCCATCACGACGGGAGCAGCCAGCACACCAGCCGTGCTGAGCACCGGATCGAGCCGCTCGGCGATGTGGTCGATGCGCTCAGCGGCATCGCTGAACCGGTCCAGGGCCACCGTGAAGTGATCCAGCGCGGTGCTGAACCGCTCCAGCTGGACGGCCAGGTCCCGGGCCACCACGTCGATCCGCTCGACCGTCTCGTCGACGGTCAACAAGGTGGAGGCCCGATCGCGCAGCCTGCGCCGCTCGTTCTCGCTCATGGCCGCATCAGACCACGCCGGTGGCACCCGACGCAGGCCGTATCAGGAACGAGCTCGGGCCCGGCCACCACTGGCGGCCGGGCCCGAGTTCAGCAGCTGCGTCGATCAGGCCGTCTGCGCGCGCAGGTTGCGCAGGACGTACTGCATGATCCCGCCGTTGCGGTAGTAGTTCGCCTCACCGGGGGTGTCGATCCGGACCACGGCCTCGAAGGACACCTCGCCCGCGGTGACCGTCACCGTCTTGGGCGTGACCCCGTCGTTGAGGGCGGTGATGCCGCTGATCGCGAAGGTCTCCTCGCCGGTCAGCCCCAGCGACTCGGCGTTCTGGCCGGCGGGGTACTGCAGCGGGATGACGCCCATGCCGATCAGGTTGGAGCGGTGGATCCGCTCGTAGGACTCCGCGATCACGGCCTTCACGCCCAGCAGCGAGGTGCCCTTGGCCGCCCAGTCGCGCGACGAGCCTGAGCCGTACTCCTTGCCGGCCAGCACCACCAGGGGGGTGCCCGAGGAGATGTAGTTGACCGACGCGTCGTACACGCTGGTCACAGGGGCCGCCGTCGGATCGTCGGACTGAGTGAAGTCGCGGGTGAAGCCTCCTTCAGTTCCAGCGGCGATCTGGTTGCGCAGGCGGATGTTGGCGAACGTGCCGCGGATCATGACCTCGTGGTTGCCGCGGCGCGAGCCGTAGGAGTTGAAGTCGCGACCGTCGACGCCGTTCGCGGCCAGGTAGAGGCCGGCAGGCGAGTCCTTCTTGATCGAGCCGGCCGGTGAGATGTGGTCGGTGGTGACCGAGTCGCCCAGCTTGAGCAGTACCCGGGCACCGGCGATGTCGGTCACCGGCACGGGAGCGTCGGGCATCCCGTCGAAGTAGGGAGGCTTCCGCACGTAGGTCGACTTCTCGTCCCAGGTGAAGGTCTTGCCGGTCGGCGTCGGCAGCGACTGCCAGCGCTCGTCGCCCGCGAAGACGTCCTGGTAGGAGCTCGTGAACATCTCCGAGGTGATCGCCATCGCGATGGTCTCCTCGACCTCGGCCGGGGTCGGCCAGATGTCCTTGAGGTAGACGTCGTTGCCTTCGGCGTCCTGGCCGAGCGGCTCGTTGAACAGGTCGAGGTCCATCGACCCGGCCAGCGCGTAGGCCACCACGAGCGGCGGCGACGCCAGGTAGTTCATCTTCACGTCGGGGTTGATCCGGCCCTCGAAGTTGCGGTTGCCCGACAGCACCGAGACGACCGACAGGTCGTTCTCCTGGATCGCGGCGGAGACCTCGGGGATCAGCGGACCCGAGTTGCCGATGCAGGTGACGCAGCCGTAGCCGACCAGGTTGAAGCCGAGCTTGTCGAGGTACGGCGTGAGGCCGGCGCGCTCGTAGTAGTCGGAGACGACCTTCGATCCCGGGGCGAGCGTGGTCTTGACCCACGGCTTGCGCTGCATGCCCTTCTCGACGGCCTTCTTGGCCAGCAGGGCGGCACCGATCATCACCGACGGGTTGGAGGTGTTGGTGCACGACGTGATCGACGCGATCGCGACGGCGCCGTGGTCCAGCTCGAACTTCGTGCCGTCGGCCAGCTCGACCATGATCGGGTCGCTGGGCCGGCCGCCGTCCTTGGGCGCCGCCGAGAGGTGGTCGGTCGGCGCGGCCGAGCCGTTGCCGCCGTGGTAGGCCGGAACGTCCGAGGCCGGGAAGGACTCGGCTGCGGCTTCGTCGTACCCCTCCTCGTCCTCGTCGGCGACGTAGTCGGCGAGGGCACCGCGGAACGCCTGCTTCGCGTCGGAGAGCTGGACGCGGTCCTGGGGGCGCTTCGGCCCGGCCAGCGACGGGACGACGGTGGCCAGGTCGAGCTCGAGCTTCTCCGAGTAACGCGGCTCGGCCGTCGGGTCGTGCCAGAGGCCGTTCTCCCTGGCGTAGGCCTCGACCAGCGCGAGCTGCTCCTCGGGGCGGCCGGTCAGCTTGAGGTACTTGATGGTCTCGTCGTCGATCGGGAAGACCGCGATCGTGGAGCCGAACTCCGGGCTCATGTTGCCGATCGTGGCGCGGTTGGCCAGCGGCAGCGCGGAGACGCCGGGGCCGTAGAACTCGACGAACTTGCCGACCACACCGTGCTTGCGCAGCATCTCGGTGATCGTGAGGACCAGGTCGGTCGCGGTCGCGCCGGCCGGCAGGTCGCCGTTGAGCTTGAAGCCGACCACACGCGGGATCAGCATCGACACGGGCTGGCCGAGCATCGCGGCCTCGGCCTCGATGCCGCCGACGCCCCACCCGACCACGCCGATGCCGTTGACCATCGTGGTGTGGGAGTCGGTGCCGACGCAGGTGTCGGGGTAGGCCTGCAGCACGCCGTCGACCTCACGCGTGAAGGCCACGCGGGCGAGGTGCTCGATGTTGACCTGGTGCACGATGCCGGTGCCCGGCGGGACGACCTTGAAGTCGTCGAAGGCGCCCTGGCCCCACCGCAGGAACTGGTAGCGCTCGCGGTTGCGCTCGTACTCGATCTCGACGTTGCGCTCGAACGCCTCGGGCGTGCCGAAGACGTCGGCGATCACCGAGTGGTCGATCACCATCTCGGCGGGAGCGAGGGGGTTGATCTTCGTCGGGTCGCCGCCGAGGTCGGCCATCGCCTCGCGCATGGTCGCCAGGTCGACGACGCAGGGCACGCCCGTGAAGTCCTGCATGATCACGCGGGCAGGCGTGAACTGGATCTCCTTGTCGGGCTCGGCGGTCTCGTCCCAGCCGGCCAGCGCCGTGATGTCAGCGGCGGTGATGTCCGCGCCGTCCTCGGTGCGGAGCAGGTTCTCGAGGAGCACC
>Ga0070698_100001484_pt1 | contig 26061 bp, 18 predicted proteins | sample KBSK1502metaG_FD_65477 | JGI IMG/M metagenome (GOLD analysis project Ga0070698, IMG submission 65477) | Corn, switchgrass and miscanthus rhizosphere microbial communities from Kellogg Biological Station, Michigan, USA - KBS K1-50-2 metaG | ecosystem: Host-associated > Plants > Roots >... | reverse complement strand
GGCGGCTGCACAAGCAGCACCACGTGGCCGGCCCGGAGGGCGGCGAGCACGATGTCCCCGTCCGGGCTGGTACTCCGGTCGACATACAGCTCGCCCGGCGGCGGCCCCCAGGCCTTCGCCATCGAGGCGCGGAGTTCATCCGGCAGCCGGTCAAACCACTCGCGGTACTGCGCCGCCGGGATGCGCACCGCCGCGCTGGCCATCTGCTGGTCGGTCAGCCATTCCGGGTCCTGGCCGCCGGCCGCGATGACCGCATGGATCAGGGCGTCGCCATCCGGCGGCTCGATGCCCGGCAGCGCGTCAGGGCCGACCACCGGACCGATGTCGTAGCCCCGCTCACGCAGCGCCCGGAGCACACGGACCGTGCTGGCCGGGGTGTCCAGCCCGACCGCGTTGCCGATCCTGGAGTGCTTGGTCGGGTAGGCGGACAACACGATCGCCACCCGGCGCTGCGACGGCAGGATGTGCCGCAGCCGGGCCAGCGCGACGGCCGTCCCCGCGACCCGCGCGGCCCGCTCGGGGTCGGCGACGTAGCGAGACAGGCCGTCCGCACCGGTCTCCTTGAAGGAGAACGGCACGCTGATCAGCCGGCCGTCGAATTCCGGGATCGCCACCTGTGTCGCCGCGTCGAGCGGGCTGAGCCCCGCGTTGGCGCCAGCCCACTGCGCCCGGGGCGAGGTCAGGCAGAGCGCCTGGACGACGGGGATGTCCAGGGCCGCGATCGCCGCCACGTCCCACGCCTCGTCGTCACCACCGGCCTGGGAGGCCGCGGGCACCGTCCCGCCGGCCGCGAGCACGGTCACAATCAGCGCGTCCGCTTGGCCAAGCGTTTCCAGCAGATCGGGCTCGGCTGTCCTGAGGCTGGCGCACCACACCGGAAGCGGACGCGCACCGCAGGCCTCGATCGCCCCGCAGAGCACGTCCACGAAGCTGGTGTTGCCCGCCAGTTCGTGCGCCCGGTAGTAAAGGACCGCCACAACCGGCCCATCCGCGGCCGCCCCCCCGGCGTCAGCCCCGGCGGCGGCCGCCGCCGGGGCTGACCCTGTCGATCCCGGGTTCGACAGGGTCATAGCCGAGTGGAACGCGGGATCGACCGGGTTCCTCGCCGGAGACGGCCGGGGGCGCAGGCCCCAGGAGGGCATGGGCTGGGGGGCGGCGAAGCCGTGGCCGGTCATCAGGACGGTGTCGGACAGGAAGTGGGCGAGTTCGCGGAGGTTGCCAGGTCCCCCGTGGGCGAGATACTGGTGCGCCTGCGCCGCGACGCCGGCCGGAACACTGGACAGGGCCATCAAGGCCGCGTCGGGCACCATCTCGCCGCCGAGGACGACAACCGGGCGCGGCTGACGGCGGACGGCGCCGAGACCTTCGGGCCAGGCCTGCTCGCCGCCGAGCAGGCGGACGACGGCCACGTCCGCGCGGTCCAGCAGCTCAGGCAGGTCCGCCAGGGGTAGCCGGGCGGGGTTGGCCAGCCGGTAATCCGCTCCACTGGCCTTGGCGGCCAGCAAGTCCGTGTCCGATGTGGATAGCAGCAGGACCCGGGCTGGCTGGTCGTGGCCGACGGTGGAGCGTCCCCGGGGTTCTTGTCCGGGGTCGTAGGGTTGCCGGTCGTGGTGCACGGCGGGCCCTCCTCGGGATCCTCGCCCCGGGTCGTGGGTGGCGGCGGCCGGAGTGTCCTGGCTCCCGGATCGGCGCGCGCCCCCGTCTTCCCGCCCGTGAGGGCCGTGACCATGCTGGGGTCTGCTCCCCGGTGACAGTGGCGGGACCGCGCCGGATTCTCACCGGCTTCCTCCACTGGCCGTCGCTAGCTCCTGCAGACTCTGGCGTACGCGGTGCGTGCCCGTCAACCACCCCGGCACGCCGCCGTGTCGTTGACCGTGGCCGATGGCGGACGCTACTGTCGGCCTGCCGTCGTGACATGGCAGGAAGCCGGTGTGAGTCCGGCGCGGTCGCGCCACTGTGTTCCCGCCGCCCCCTGGGCGGCAGGAAAGCCAGACCCTTCATAGTCACGTCCTGTCCTACCGGGGCGCACGATCCCGAGGGAGGCTCAGTGACGTCACCCGCACCACCTGAGGGTCATTCCACATGACCACTGCGGACGCCTGCCCTGGCCTCCTCGATCTGCACGAGGCCCGCGACGGCCACGTGGCCCGGATACGGCTGCCCGGCGGTTACGCCACCGGCCCCAGGCTGCGCGGGTTGGCCGCCCTGGCCAGCCGGTTCGGCGACGGCTGCGTCGATCTCACGGCACGCGGCAACGTGCAGCTCCGGGGGGTGCGGGCCGGCGAGGCCGGTGAACTGGCGCGGCGGGCCGCCTTGGCCGGACTGCTGCCATCGCCGGCCCACGACCGGGCCCGGAACATCACCGCGAGCCCGCTGGCCGGGCTCGCGGGACATCCGGAGCTGCGCAGCCTGGTGCGTGCACTGGACCGCGCGGTGCGGACCGACCCCGGCCTGGCCGCGTTGCCCGGGCGGTTCCTGTTCTGCCTTGACGACGGAACCGGCCGGGCCGGGCTCAGCGGCTGCGACGTCGGCATCCGTCGCCTCCCGCGCGGGGCCGACCTCATCGTGGCCGGCCGCGAAACCGGACTGCGCGGCCAGGCGCAGCACGTCGTCAGGCATGCGATCGCGGCGGCGGGGGCCTTCCTCCAGCAGCGCCGGACAGCGTCGGCCGCCACCCGCGCGGCCGACCCGGTCGACGGCGAGGCGCCGGTCGTCACGCGCGTGGCCGCCCTGCCTGACGGCGGAGCGGCAGTCGCCGCGGCCGTCGGTGGCACGCTCGGTGACCGGGTGACGGACATCGTGAGCCGGCTGCCGCTGGGGCCGGTGGCGGATACCACGGCGGCGGTAAATGCCGCGCCGCCGGCTGCGCATACTGGGCCGTCGGCCGTGGTTGCCGCACCGCTCGCCGTGGTTGCCGCGCCGCTCGCCGTGGTTGCCGCGCCGCTGGCTCGGCTCACCGCGACCCAGCTCCGGCTGCTCGGCCGCATGGTACGGCCGGGTGAGGTCGCCCGGCTGGCCGCGGCGGGCCGGGTTGTCCTGCCACTCGCCGAGCCCGTCGATGCCGCCCTGACCCGGCTGGCCAGCGCGGGCCTGCTGGTCTCCGATGACCACGTCCTGTCGGCCGTAACGGCGTGCAGCGGGATGTCCTGCACCAAGTCGCTCGCTGATGTGCGTTCGCTGGCCACCCGTGTCCCCGGGCCGGCCATCGGCGTCGTCGGCCTGGGCACTGGCGTGGCCGCAATAAGCGCGGTGCACTGGGCGGGGTGCGGCCGCCGGTGCGGCAGGCCCGCCGACGCCGCCGTGGTGGTCGCCATATCCGCCGGTCAGTTCACGCTCGGTGATGGGCCCGGCGCACGGACCTTTGTGGCAGGCCCGGGATGATTCCCGGCTACCAGCGGGACGGTGCCGAGATCTACCGCGCCTCGTTCGCCACCATCCGGCGGGAAGCTGACCTGACCGGCCTCCCGGCCGGGCTGGAACGCGTTGCCGTGCGCATGGTGCACGCCTGCGGCATGACCGACCTGGTTCACGACCTGGCCTGGTCAGCGGATTTCGCCACGGAAGCCGAGGCTGCGCTCGCGGCGGGCGCGCCGGTCCTGTGTGACTCGTCCATGGTCGCGGCGGGGATCACCCGGTCCCGGCTGCCTGCCCGCAACGATGTGCTGTGCACACTGCATGACCCGCAGGTGGCCGGGCTTGCCGCCCGGCTGGGAACCACCAGGGCGGCGGCGGCGGTGGAACTCTGGCGTGACCGCCTGGACGGCGCGCTGGTCGCTGTCGGCAACGCGCCCACCGCGTTGTTCCACCTCCTGGAAATGGTGGCGGCGGGAGCACCCCGGCCTGCAGCTGTGGTGGGCGTGCCGGTCGGCTTCGTCGGAGCTGCCGAATCTAAGTCGGCACTGGCTGCCTTTTCGTTCGGGATCCCGTTCTTGGTCGTCCATGGCCGGCGCGGCGGATCCGCGATCGCATCAGCGGCCGTCAACGCCCTCGCGAGCAAGGCAGAGTGACCCGATGACAACAGGGCGTCTCACGGGCGTCGGGGTCGGCCCCGGCGACCCCGATCTGGTCACCGTCCGGGCCGCCCGGCTGATCGCCGAGGCCGGCGTGGTCGCCTACCACTGCGCGCGGCACGGCCGCAGCGTGGCCCGGGCGGCCGCCGCACCCTACCTGCGCCCGGGGCAGATCGAGGAGGTGCTGCGCTACCCGGTGACCACCGAGGGCACCGATCATCCCGGCGGCTATGCGGGCGCGCTCGCGGACTTCTACGAAGAGGCCACCAGCCGGCTTGCGGCATACCTGGAGGACGGGCGGGATGTGGTCGTGCTGTGCGAGGGGGACCCTGGTTTCTACGGCTCCTACCAGCACCTGCACGCGCGCCTGCGCGGCCGGTTCCGCGCCGGGATCGTGCCCGGCGTATCCTCGGTCGCGGCGGCCGCCGCAGCGGTGGGCCAGCCGCTGGTCCAGCATGATGAGTCGCTCACGGTCCTGACCGGCACCCTCCCCGCGGACGTGCTCCGCGCCCGCCTCGCGGGCGCGGACGCGGTGGCGATCCTCAAGCTTGGCCGCACGTTTGACAAGGTGCGCGCGGCGCTGGAGGACACAGGCCTGCTGGACCGGGCCCAGTATGTCGAGCGCGCCGGGACCGATGCGCAGCGTGTCGCGCCGCTCAGCGGGGTCGATCCCGGCACCGTGCCCTACATGTCGCTGGCCCTGGTACCCGGGCGCGGCGAGCGGTCCGCGGCCCCGCCCGGCGTGACGGTCGTCGGGCTCGGCCCCGGCGACCCCGCGTGGCTGACTCCCGAGGCGGCGGACGCCATCGCCAGCGCTACCGACCTCGTGGGCTACCGGTCCTACCTGGACCGGATACCGCAGCGGCCCGGGCAGCACCGGCACGGCTCGGGGAACACGGTGGAGGCAGAGCGGGCTGCGCTGGCCCTTGACCTGGCCGCCAAAGGCGGGCGTGTGGCTGTCATCTCCTCCGGGGATCCAGGGGTGTTCGCGATGGCGTCCGCGGTGCTGGAAGAGGCCGCGTCGGATGACGAGCGTTGGGGCGACGTCCACGTGGAGGTGCTGCCCGGCGTCACCGCCGCCCAGGCGGTGGCGAGCCGGGCCGGGGCGCCGCTAGGACACGACTACTGCGTCATCAGCCTGTCGGACCGGCTGAAGCCCTGGGATGTCATCGCGGACCGGATCGACAAGGCAGCCGCGGCGGACCTGGTCCTGGCCCTGTACAACCCGGCGTCTCGCACTCGCACCTGGCAGGTTGCCGCCGTCCGTGACGTGGTACTGCGGCACCGCCTGCCGGCCACCCCGGTTGTCGTCGGGCGCAGTGTCGGCCGGGCCGGCGAGCAGGTGAGGATCACCTCGCTGGGGGAACTCGACCCGGCGGGCGTCGACATGAACACGCTGCTCATCGTCGGGTCGAGCACCACCAGGATCAGCGCACAGCACGGCCGCGGGTTCGTCTTCACTCCCCGGCACTACACGCCGGGGGCCGCCCCTCGCGCGCCGGGAACGGCTGCCCGCGCGCCGGGAACCGCCCTTCGCGCGCCGGATGCTGCGCCCGCGCTGGAGCCCGGCGCGCCCGCGCCGGAACCTGGCTGAGCACCCAGCTAACAGCGTCGTCCACGGCCGCCACGCGGACAGCCGGCGCAGCCTCTGGCCGGCGGACCATCACCACCGGGATGCCCAGGTCCCTGGCTGCCGCCAACTTGCCCGCGGTCAGCGGTCCGCCGCTGTCCTTGGTCACCAGGACGTTGATCGCGAAGCGCCGCATCAGCGCATGCTCCGCTTCCCGCGCGTAGGGCCCACGGGCCAGCAGCACCTCGCGGTTGGCCGGCAGCGCGCCCGACGGCGAGTCGACACAGCGGATCAGGAACCACAGCCGGTCCAGGGCGGCAAAGGCGGGGAGCCCCTGGCGGCCAGTGGTCAGGAAGACGCGCGTGCCCAGTGTGGGCAGGATCGCGGCAGCCTCCGCGAGCGACCCAGCGTCGTGCCAGTCATCGCCCTCCCGCGGATGCCATCCCGGACGAGTGAGCCGGAGGAGCGGCAGGCCCTCCTGGGCGCAGGCGGAGACCGCATGCGCGCTCATCGTCTGGGCGAACGGGTGCGTCGCATCGATGACAGCGTCCACGCCTTCAGCTCGTGCCCAATCGGCCAGCCCCGCCGTTCCGCCGAACCCCCCGATCCGGACCTCCCCGGCCGGGAGCACCGGGTTGCGGACCCGGCCTGCCAGCGAGCTGATGACCCGCAGCCCCGGTCGGCCGGCCAGCCCAGCGGCCAGCGCCCGCGCTTCGGACGTCCCGCCGAGCACGAGCACCGTCGTCACCCCGGCGCCCGAGGCCGCCGCGTCGCCTGCGCCCGCCGCGTCGCCTGCGCTCATCGCGTCGCTGGCACTCACCGCGCCGGCGTCGCCCGCGCGAGGCCCGTCAGCTCCGTTCGTCGCGCCGCCGCCCTCCGGGCGCGGGCCGGGCTCACTGCCCGTTCTTCCGGCGGAGCAGGTAGGTGTCCATGATCCAGCCCTTCCGCGTCCGTGCCTCGCCGCGCACCGCCCGGATCTCGTCCGCGACGTCGGCCAGCTTCCCTGACACGAGGATCTCGTCTTTGGTCCCGAGGTAGGCGCCCCAGTAGATGTCGAGGTCATCCTCCGCGACGCCGGCGAACGAGCACGCGGCATCCAGCATCACGACCACGTCGTCGCAATGCTCAGGAAGGCCCTCGGCCAGCCGGCGGCCGGTGGTGATGTGCACGGGCCTGCCGACCTGGGTCAGGCTCACCCGGTGCCGGGCAGCCAGCGCCTGGACGCTGCTGATCCCGGGGATCACCTCGTAGTCCAGTTCCAGAGCGCCCTTGGCGATGATTTGCTCAACGATCGCCAAGGTGCTGTCGTAGAGCGCCGGGTCGCCCCAGACCAGGAACGCGCCGCACTCCCCGTCGCCGAGTTCGCCGGTGATGAGCCCCTCGTAGATCTCGGCCCGCTCGCGCCGCCATTGCTCGACGGCCGGGCGGTAGGACGCCGCGGCGCGATCCCGCGCCGGATCCGCTACCTGCACTATCCGGTAGGACTCGTTCTCGACATACCGCTCGCAGATCTCCTGCCGGAGCGCCGTGAGATCCTGCTTGTCAGCGCCCTTGTCGATCACGAAGAAGACGTCGGCCTCGTTGAGGGCCCTGATCGCCTGCACGGTCACCTGCTCGGGATCGCCCGCGCCGATCCCGATGATGAGCACTCGTTTCATGGCCGTGCATCCTCCCTGGCCCCGCCCGCCAAGCGGTCACGCGCGGCTGAGTAGAGGTGGCTCTCCTGGAAATCTCCATGCGGGTGGATTCCGCGCGCGAGGATCTCTCCGACCACGATGATGGCCGTCCGCCTGATGCCGGCCGCGCGGACCTGCGCCGCGAGCTCGCCGAGCGTGCAGCGCAACACGACCTCGTCGGGCCAGCTGGCCCGGGCCACCACCGCGACCGGGCAGTCTGCGCCGTAGTGCGGCACCAGTGCCGCCGTGACCTGATCGACGTTCTGCACCGCCAGGTGCAGAACAAGCGTGCAGCGCAACCCGCCGAGGCTGGCCAGGTCTTCGCCGGCCGGCATCGGGGTCGCCCGCGCCGAGGTCCGGGTCAGCACCACGGTCTGGCCGACCCCGGGCAGGGTCAGCTCCTGCCGTAGCGCGGCCGCTGCGGCCGCGAACGCAGGAACACCGGGGATGATCTGCCACGGCACCCCGGCGGCGTCGAGGCGCCGCGCCTGCTCGGCGACCGCGCTGAAGATCGAGGGGTCGCCGCTGTGCAGCCGCACCACGTCATGCCCGCTGGCGTGGGCCGAGACGAGTTCGCCGATGATCGCATCGAGGTCCAGCCCGGCGGTGTCAACCAGGCGCGCGTCCGACCGGGTGCCGGCCAGGATCTCCGTCGGCACCAGGCTGCCGGCGTACAGCACCACCGGCGCCGCGGCGAGAAGGCGCTGGGCGCGCACGGTCAGCAGGTCCGGGGCACCGGGTCCGGCGCCCACAAACCACACGGTCATGATCGGATCACCTGCCACTGCGTGATCGGCAGCGCGGGCCGCCAGGTGGTGAACCTGCCGAGCGGGCCAGTGTAGCTGAGGGCCAGCTTGACGAGCTGGCCGCCCACGGCGCGCTGCCACTCGTGCAGCCGGGCCTCGGATTCGACCGTGACCGCATGCGCGACGAGCCGGCCGCCGGGCACCAGGCTCTGCCAGCACGTCTCAAGCACGCCATCTGCGGTGAGGCCGCCGCCCAGGAAGACCGCATCAGGCGCTGGCAGCCCGGCGAGCGCCGCGGGTGCTGCGCCGCAGACCACGTCGATGCCTGGCACGCCGAGGGCGGTGGCGTTGCGCTGGATACGCTCGCCGCGGTCGGCGCGGGCCTCTATGGCCACGGCCCGAGCGCGCGGGTCGGCGCGCATCCACTCGATCCCGATGCTTCCGCTGCCCGCTCCGACGTCCCAGAGCAGCTGCCCAGGGCCTGGCGCGAGCGCGGCCAGGGCCAGCGCCCGCGGCTCACGGCGGGTCAGCTGGCCGTCGCTCTCATAGGCGGTGTCCGGCAGCCCCGGCACCCGCGGCAAAGCGCTGGTGCCAGCATCCGGCTGGCAGGTCAGGGCCACCACGGACAGGCCGGCGAACGGCCCGGCGCCCAGAGCGCGGGCCGCCTGCGGGCCGAGGACCCGCTCCGCGCTGCCGCCGAGGTGCTCAAGCACGGTGAGCTCGGTTGCGCCCCAGCCGCGCTCCGCCAGCAGGGCAGCGAGCGCGGCCGGGGTCTCGCCGTCCCGGCTCAGCACGAGGACGCGGGCTCCTGGCTGCACCGCTGGCAGGACCACTTCGGCCGGGCAGGACACCACGGAGACGACATCGATCTCGTGCTCAGCCCAGCCGAGTCGTGAGCACGCCAATGCGATGGACGATACGGCGGGCAGGACGCGCATCCGTTCCGCGCCTAGGCGCCGGGCCAGGGTGGCGCCAAGCCCGTGCAGCATCGGGTCGCCGCTCGCGAGCAGGCACAGGCCGGGGTTCGCCGCCACGAGGTCGTCGAGCTGGGGGAGCAGCGGCGAGGGGAGGTGAACGCGGCGGCCGGGGAGGTCAGGCACGAGCGCGAGATGGCGGGCGCTGCCTGCGATCAGCGGAGCCTCCCGCAGCGCGGCGCGGGCCTCTTCGGTCAGGCCCGGCCAGCCGTCGTCGCCGAGGCCGACGACGGTAACCCTCGCCAGGCCGCTCAACTTTGTCCTGCCTGCGGGGTGTTAGCCCATGCCTGCGACGGGCTGGCCCCCGCCTGCACCGGCATCGTCCCCGCCTGCGGCGTCATAGCCCCTGCTGGCGGGATGACTGGCAGCCCGGGCGGCGGCCCGCCGGTGATCAGCCGGCTGATTGCGGCGGTGTCCAGATGAGCGGCCACCAGGTCGCCCATCGCATCTAGCTGCGCCTGTCGCACGGCGGCGAAACAGGTGCCCGGCGCCGGGCTGAAATCACGCCCCGCGAGCCCCGCCACCTCGGCCAGAAACCCCCGGCGGAACGCATCGTTCTCCAGCGTGCCGTGCCAGCTGGTGCCCCAGGTACTTCCGGCCCGGCAGCCGTCGAGGAAGGGATCGGCCGTGGCGTTCTCGATCGTCACGATGCCGTGACGGATCTCGTAGGCCGCCACCGTGGCGCCGTAGCCGCAGCCGGTCGGCCTGCCCAGCCGCTTGTCCTGGCCGAAGCTCACCCGGACCGGCAGCGTGCCGAGCCCAGGCACCGTGCCCGCGTGGGACTCGATCTCGTCGTGGATCTCGCGCCCGAGCATCTGATAGCCGCCGCAGATACCGAGCACCGGCCGCCCCTTGGCGGCCCGAGCCGTGATCACGTCCGCCAGGCCGCGGGCGCGCAGCCAGGCCAGGTCGGCCACGGTAGCCCGGGTACCGGGCAGCACGACCAAGTCGGCGTCGGCCAGTTCCGCGGGCGTGGTCGCGAAGCGTACGAGCACGCCAGGCTCCGCCGATAGCGCGTCGATGTCGGTGAAATTGCTAATCCTCGGCAGGCGCACCACGCTGACCCGGAGCACCTCGTCACCATGCGGGGGAGCGGACGGGACCTGACGGGCATTGTCCAGGGTGAGCGAGTCTTCGACGTCCAGCCACAGTCCGCTGGCGAACGGCACGACACCGAACGGCAGGCGCCCGGTCAGCCCATGCAGCATCCGCAGCCCGCTTTCCAGCAGCTCGGGAGCCCCCCGGAACTTATTGATCACGAATCCCGCGATCAGCCGCTGATCGGCAGGCTCAAGCAGGGCCACCGTACCGTAAAGCGCGGCGAACACTCCGCCGCGATCGATGTCCCCGACCACGATCACCGGCAGCTCAGCCGCCCGCGCCAGGCCCATGTTCGCGATGTCAGTCGGCCGGAGATTGATCTCGGCCGGGCTGCCAGCGCCCTCGCAGATCACCACGTCGTAGTCGCTGCGGAGTTGCGACAGGCTGTCGGTGGCCACGTCGAGCAGCCTGGTCGCGTGCTGCCGGTACTCGACCGCATCGACCTCGCCGACGGGATGACCGAGCACCACGACCTGGGTCCGCCGGTCGCTGCCCGGCTTGAGCAGCACGGGGTTCATCAGGGCTGTGGGCTCGAGGCCGGCGGCTGCCGCCTGCATCGCCTGGGCCCGGCCGATCTCAGCGCCGTCCGACGTGACGAACGAGTTGAGGGACATGTTCTGGGCCTTGAACGGCGCGACGGAAACCCCCTGCCTGCGGAGCCAGCGGCAGAGCCCCGCCGTGATCATGCTTTTCCCGGCATCGGAGCTGGTGCCCGCCACAAGCATCGCGCCTTTCACCGCTCCTCCCCGATGGCGCGCGCGGCGCGCCCCGTCGTCATGGCCGCCGCGGCGGCGCCGATCGCGGCGGCCGCGGTGATCGCCCGGCAGAGCCGGACCGCCCGGGCGATGTCGGCCGGCTCCGGCGCGCGGCCGTCGCCCAGGCCGGGCCGTTCCTCGGCCACCCCGCTGTACGCGTTGGTCCCGCCCAGCCTTATCCCGAGCGCACCGGCGAAGGCTGCCTCGCAGCGGCCGGCGTTCGGGCTGGGATGGCGTGGCCCATACCTGCGCATCGCCTGCCAGGAGAGTGACGGCCGGCCACCGGCCACCGGTGCCAGCGCCCCGGCCAGCACCCCGGTCAGCCGGGCGGGCGCCCAGTTCACCACGTCGTCGAGCCGCGCGGATGCCCAGCCGAAGCGGGCATACGCCAGTGACCGGTAGCCGACCATCGAATCCAACGTGTTGATCGCCCGGTAGGCCAGGAAGCCGGGCAGCCCGGCAGCCGCGCCCCACAGCAGCGGCGCGACGATCCCGTCGCTGGTGTTCTCGGCTACCGATTCCACCACGGCGCGGGCCAGTTCCTTCTCATCCAGACCGCGCGGGTCCCGCCCGCACAGGCTGGGCAGGGCCGCCCGCGCGGCATCGAGGTCACCGGCCTGTAGTGCCCGCCGGATGCGCTCGGCCTCGGAGGTCAGCGAGGCCGCTCCGGTCACCGTCCAGGCGGTCGCGGCGGTAGCCGCGAGCCGGAGCCAGGGTCGGCGGCGCGTCAGGTGCGCCGCGAGGATGCCAGGGGCCGTGGCCGCGAGCACACAGCAGGCCGTGTACCAGGCCCCGCGAGGCACGCTGTCGGCGTACATGCGGTCCTGGAGCGCCCGGGCGGCGCGCCCGAACCCGGCGACCGGGTGCCCACGCCGCGGGTCGCCGAGCACCGCATCCAGCACTCCGCCGGCCAGGATCCCGCCCGCCAGCGGCCAGCCGGGCGGGACGGGGCGCCGCCGCATGCGAGCGGTATGCCCCTCCGCCTGTCCACGGAATCGAGTCACGGGAAACTACGATAGGCAAAACGGCAAGCGGCGGTGCGCTGTGCGGCGGGGCCGGTTCCCGATGACGAAGGAAGGTAGCGCCATCAGCACCGAGGCATCGACGTCGTGGCCGCGGCCGCGGCCGCTGATCGGAGACACCACCAGCAGCGCGGAGCGAGCCGGGGACCCGACGGGCTGGGCGCTGCCGGCCACGACGCGCGCGGCACTGGCCGAGGCCATCGCCGCCCGCCGGGACGTGCGCCGGTTCCGCCCGGACCCGGTCGGCGACGACGTTCTGCTCGAGGTTCTGGCGGCCGGCCACGCGGCGCCCAGCGTGGGGCACTCTCAGCCGTGGCGATTCATCGTTGTGCAGGATCCGCACCTGCGGGCCAGTGCGGCAGTCATGGCTGACCGTGCCCGCCTGGCCCAGGCCAGGCAGCTCGATGCGGACAGCGCGCGCCATTTGCGCAGCCTGCAGCTCGAAGGAATCCGGGAAGCCCCGGTAGGTATCGTGGTCTGCTGTGACCGGCGGGCCCGCCCGGCTGGCGTGCTCGGCCGTGCCACCTTCCCTGACACCGACCTCTGGTCCTGCGCGTGCGCGGTCGAGAATATCTGGCTCACTGCGCGTGCGCACGGGCTCGGGCTCGGCTGGGTTACCCTGTTCGACCCGGCTGAGCTGAGCGCTCTCCTCGGCCTCCCCGACGGTGTGGTGACGCTCGGCTGGCTCTGCCTCGGGTGGCCCGACGAGCGCCTGCCAGCACCGGGGCTGGAGCGGCACGGTTGGTCGCGGCGGCTGCCCCTCGCCGAGGTAGTCCTGCGGGATCGCTGGCCGGGCGTGGCGGCGCCCGTGGCGCCTCGTGACCGCACGTCCGCGGCGTCCGGTGTCGGCCCGTCCGCAGCGGTGGGCGGCGCGCGGGTCCTGGCGCGCGACAGCGAGGACCGTCTACTGGCCGCGCCCGGGTCGCTGGGGCTGCTCGGTGACACGCTGCTGCGGGTCGGCGCCGTCGCTGCCCGCGACGCCGCGGGGACCCTGGTCATCGCCGGCGCCGACCACCCCGTCGCCGACGCGGGAGTCAGCGCGTTCCCGCGCAGCATCACCCGGGTCGTGGCACGCGCTCTGGCGGTCGGGGAGGGCCAGGGTGCCGCCATGGCCCGGGCGGCGGGCCTGCACGTGTGCCTGGCTGACTGCGGCATCGACGGCGACCACATCCAGGGCTGGCGGGACGTGCGCCCCTCAGGCGCGCGGGGCGACCTCTCCAGCGCGGATGCGCTGGAGAGAAGCGGCGTGGCGGGGCTGCTCGTCGCGGGCGACCGGATAGGCCACGAGTTCGCGGCCGCAGGCCCCGTTGCCCTCGGCGAAGTCGGGATCGGCAACACAACCGTCGCCGCGGCCCTCGCCGCCGCCCTGCTGGGGCTGCCCGCTGAGCAGGTCGTCGGGCGCGGCGCGGGGAGCGACACCGCCATAGTCGCCCGCAAGCAGCACGTGGTGCAGCAGTCCCTGGCCCGGATGGGCGAGCGCCTTCCGCTGGCTGGTCAGCTCAGCCGTTCCCGCGTCGAGGACCTGCTCGGCGGCATCGGCGGCCCCGAGCAGGTCTTCCTCACGGGGGTGTGCCTGGGCGTGGCGGACGCCGGCGGCCTAGTGGTGCTGGACGGGATGCTGACCGCCGTGAGCGCGCTTGTCGCCGTCCGGCACCGTCCCGAGGTCCAGGCCCACCTGGTCGCCGGGCACCTCAGCGCGGAGCCCGCGCACTGGCGGGTACTCGAGGCGATGGGGTTGGAGCCCCTCCTCGACCTGCGGCTGGGCGCAGGTGAAGGGGTGGGGGCGGTGCTCGCGCTCTCACTGATCTCCACGGCGAGACAGGCCCGGCGGATGACTGCCGCGACGGACTGACCGGGTGCGCTGTTATCGAGGCGGCGTGGGCGGGCCGCTGGTGTCCCAGCGGGATTCGATGTTGCCGAATCGCCACGCGGCGGTGGCTACGGCCCACACCACGATGAACAGCCCGGCGATAGTGAAGCCCGCCTTGTTGATGTCGAAGTCGGCCAGGAAGCCCCAGAAGGAACCGCGGAGGTGTAGCTCGGTGGTGAGGATGCCAAGGATCTCGATGGTGCCGATCAGGAAGGCGGCGGCGATTGACAGCCCGGTGATGACCAGGTTGTAGTACACCTTGCGGACCGGCCGGGCGAAGGCCCAGCCGTACGCGAAGTTCATGAAGCAGCCATCAACGGTGTCCAAGAGTGTCATGCCGCCGGCGAACAGCAGCGGGAGGGCGAGGACCGCGTAGAAAGGCAGCCCGGAGGTGGCCGCGTAGACCGTGGCGGTGAGCAGGACGACCTCAGTGGCGGTGTCGAAGCCGATCCCGAAGACAAGGCCGACGAAGAACATCTGCCAGGTGTGGTTGATCGACCGCATGAACCGGCCGAAGAACCGGTACATCAGGCCACGGGCCTGGAGCTGGCGCTCCAGCTCCAGCTCGCTGTAGCGGCCGCGCCGCATGTCGCGGAAGATGCGGGCTATCCCGACCAGCACGACCAGGTTCAGCGCAGCGATCAGGTACAGGAAACTGGCGGCCATGAGAGTTCCGGCCATTCCGCCGAGCGTCTCGTAGGCCGAGCTGGGATTGACCACGGCGCCGAACACCACCCTGGCCGCGACCGAGATGGCGGCCCCGACGGCGACGACGACCGTGGAGTGACCCAGGGCAAAGAAGAACCCAGTGCCCAGCGGCCGCTTGCCGTCGGCCATGAGCTTGCGGGTGACGTTGTCGATGGCGGAGATGTGGTCTGCATCGAACGCGTGGCGCAAGCCGAGGGTCCAGGCGGTGATGGCCACACCGAGCCCGACGCCGAGCTTGTCGTAGCGGAAGTGGTGGGGCAGCACCGTCAGCACGAAGATGCCCCAGCCCGCGGCGTTCAGCGCCACGATCACCGTGGCCATCGAAGCGAGCCGGCCTCGCTCGGCCGGGAGGAGCGCGCGGGCCGCGGGCCGGAAACCGTCGGGCGTGCCGTCCAAGGCTCGTCCTCCTCAGCATGCCCAGAGGAGGACGGGGGCCGCAGCGGGCCTGCGGCGGCCCGCACGAACCGCCCTTCCTCCGAGGACTGGATCCGTGGATGCGGCGGCAGGCGACCGGGCTCATCCCCACGTCAAGGGGCTTCACCGTTGCGGGACAGCGCCGGGCTCACACCGGACTTCGCTGCCGCTGCACCGTCGCGGCCATGGCTGCGACTGCGCAACCATACAGGCCCTGTCTGGCAGAAGAGGTGATCGGCTCGCTGCTGGAGCGGATGTCACCTGTCGCTGCCATGACATCGCCCACACCGTAAGGTCGTGGCGTGCCTGCCTCGCTGTTGTCGCCGAGGTGCGCACGGAAGCTTCCCGCGAAGGGGACGGCAGGCCCGTTCGGGCGCCATCGCCGCGGCCGGGGTGGCTCAGTTGCCGGGGGCGGCCTCGATGGCGCGGAGGGTCCTGGCCAGGTCGTCACCGAGGGCCTTGGTGCCCAGCACCCGTAGCATCGATACCAGTACCCGGCCTTTGATGCCGCGCGGAATCCGGGTGATCGTGAGGTCGACCCGCGTTCCGCCTGTCCCGTCCCGGTCAAGGCGGTAGAGCCAGCTGCTCTCGGGAGTGAATGCGTTCGAATCGAGGCACTGCAGCCGTATCACGCCCGGTTCCGCCCAGTCGTAGCGGATCCGCTCCCAGATCCCGCCGAGGAAGCTGGCCCCCTCGGTCACCTCCGCCGATGTGGGTCCGGCCTGGTGGACGCTGAAGTGACGCCGGTCCAGATTGGCGAAGATCTCGAAGCGGTGGCCGGAGAAGTCGGTCAGGGCGGCCGTGACGCGCTCGGGCGGGGCAGTGGTGGTGCGGGTTACATGGATAGTGACCACGGTTCGGCTCCTGGTGGGCATCGGGCGGGCCGGACGAAGAATCCGCTGCCAAGCAGCCTGAACCCCTCGCTTGGCCACCTGTGGGATGCCCGCGGACGGCTGCCGAGACGCTCACGCACAGGTTTCGCGCCGGGACCGAGAGTATTAGACTGCGCCGCACCGTGCCCAATCCATCTACATATGGATAGATCGATTGGGTCGTTCCGATCGCCAACGGTAACCTCGGAAAGGTGATGCCACCATGCGTCCACTGCGAGCTGTGCTGCGGGCACGATCCGCCCGTGTCACCACGTTAGCCGCCCCCGCCGCCGTCGCTCTCGTTCTGCTGACGAGCACGACGGCCTACGCCAATGTGACGGTGACCCAGGTCAGCCACGACATCTACACCGATGCGCAAGCCCAGCACAACACCGAGGTCGAGCCCGACACGTTCGTGTCCGGTTCCACGATCGTCTCGGCGTTCCAGGTCGGACGGGTTTTCGGCGGGGGCTCCTCCAACATCGGCTGGGCTACCTCCACGGACGGCGGCGCCACCTGGACCCACGGCTACCTGCCCGGCATCACCACCAACGGCGGCGGCTCCTTCGGGCAGGCCAGCGACGCCTCGGTAGCGTTCGACGCCAGGGACAACGTATGGCTGATCTCCTCGCTGGGCATCAGCGGCTCAACCGTCGACGTGCTGACCAGCCGCTCCACCAACGGCGGCCTGACCTGGAGCAACCCGGTAACGACCGCGACCGGGTCCAACGACAAGAACTGGATCGTCTGCGACGACACCGCCACCAGCCCGCATTACGGAAACTGCTACACCGAGTACGACATCACCAGCTCGGGTGACTCGATCAGGATGCGCACCTCCACCAATGGCGGTGCCAGCTGGGGTCCGGCCCTGGCCCCCGGCGGCAGCCACACCGGGCTCGGCGGGCAACCCGTCGTCCTGCCCGACGGTGACGCGCTGGTCCCGTACGAGTCCCTGGCCGGCACGATCCGCTCATTCCGCACCACCAACGGCGGCGCCTCCTGGAACTCCACCGTGCTGGTCTCCAACATCAGCCACCATCGCGTGGCCGGGTCGCTGCGCGAGTCGCCGCTGCCCTCGGCGGAAGCAGACGCCGCCGGCACGGTCTACGTAGCGTGGGCCGACTGCCGGTTCCGGCCCGGCTGCCCCAGCAACGACATCGTCATCGCCAAGTCCACCAGCGAAACCACCTGGGCCGCACCTACCCGGGTCCCCATCGACGCGACCTCGAGCACCGTGGACCACTTCGTACCCGGCCTCGCCGTGGACCGCTCCACCTCTGGCCCGAGCGCCCGGATCGGCCTGACCTACTACTACTACCCGACCGCGTCGTGCACGGCGTCGACCTGCCAGCTCGACGTCGGTTTCATCTCCTCAGTGAACGGGGGCAGCAGCTGGAGCGCGGCAACCCAGCTCGCCGGCCCGATGACGCTGTCCTGGCTGCCGAACACCTCGCAAGGCCGCATGTTCGGCGACTACATCTCCACCTCGGTGGTGGCCGGCGGCAACGCCTACCCCGTCATCGCGGTCGCCAACGCCCCCACCGGCTCCACCTTCGACCTCGCTATGTACATCCCAACCGGCGGGCTGGCCGTCACCGGCGGCAGCCACACCGCCGCAGCCTCCGTGGCCCCCGCGACCGAACCCGTGACCGCTCCGACACCGTTGACCGCCCGCTAGGCACACACGCCCTAGCCAAAGCCCCGGTGGGACCGCGCCCCGGCGGTCCCACCGGCCGGCGGGCAGGCGCGACGTGAGCTCGGCACGCGGTCTGCCGCGGGATGTCGCTGCCTGTCATACCGCGTTGAAGATGGCCGTTATCTCCTCGTTGGTCAGCTCGATCGACGCGGCAGCGACGTTCTCCGTTACGTGGTCAGGTGATCCAGACCCGGGAATGGGCAGGATCTGGGGTGATCTGGCGAGCAGCCAGGCCAGTGCGATCTGGCGCGGGCTCACATCGTGTCGGAGTGCGGCCGTAAGAATCGGCGTGATCCGGTCGGCGTCCTGGATCGGGGCCCAGGGCAGGAAAACCAGCATCTCCTGATCGCACAGATCGACCATCGACTCCGACGTCCGGTCGCCTGCGTTGTAGCGATTCTGCACCGAGACGACCGGAGTGAGCCGCTGCGCCTCCCGCAGCTGTGCCTCGGACACGTTGGAAACCCCGATGTGGCGGATCTTGCCCTGGTCCTTGAGCTCGACCAGGGCGCCAATCGACTCGGCGAGCGGCACCTTCGGGTCGGGCCGGTGCAATTGGTATAGCGGGATCTGGTCCAGCTTCAGCCGCCGCAGGCTGCCTTCGCAGGCTTCGCGCAGGTGCTCGGGCCGCCCGTCAGGCTCCCAGCGTCCGGGACCTGGCCGGACCAGGCCGCCTTTGGTGGCGATCACGAGCTCGTCCGGGTAGGGGTACAACGCCTCCGCGATCAGCTTCTCGCTCACCTCCGGACCGTAGGAGTCAGCTGTATCGATGAAGTTGACGTCCAGCTCGACTGCCCGCCGCAGGGCCGCCTTGGCTTTTTCCACGTCCGGCGGCTCTCCCCAGATGCCGCGGCCGGTGATCCGCATAGCGCCGAAGCCCAGCCGGTTCACCGTCAGGTCCCCGCCGACTCCGATCGTGCCCGCCGCCTTCGCGCTTGGCTGGCCTGTCATGGACTCCTCCTCCTGGTGGTTCCAGCTTGCCCCGGGCTTTGGTGCCATCGGCTGCCTGTCGTGCCTTCCGGCAGACACCATCCGGCACCAGGTTAATCCTGGACCGGGCCGGCGCCTCACCGGCGGCTCCCTGGGGTCGCACGTCGATACCGCGGCGACCAGCGCCGATCCAGACATGTCGCTGCCGGTGTCGGTGCTGCAGCAGTTCGCCGGGGGCCGTCTAGAGCTGAAGGCCGTGCACAGCGAAGAATGGGACCGGTCATTCAGGCTCTTCCGGCTGCTGATCTAGGCCACGGCTCGCGCGGTCGCGGATGCTCGCGAGAAAATAGGGCTCGGCTGTCGATCTGAGGTTGTCCCAGCCGTAGGTCTGGTAAACCGGACAGCTGGAGGCAGCATGAAGTACGCGTTGCTGATCTACTCGTCGTCGGGGGCGCGCGAGCTCGCCTCGGCGGTCGGCGTGAATGATGATTTCGTCGTCTACACGCGCGCGATGAAGGATGCCGGGGTGCTGGTGGCCGCCGAGCAGCTCACCCACACGGACACGGCGACCAGCGTGCGGGTGCGCGGCGAGGACCGGCTGGTGACCGATGGCCCGTTCATGGAGACCAAGGAGCACCTGCTGGGCTTCTTCCTGGTCGATGTTCCCGACCTGGACGCCGCGCTGATGTGGGCAGCGCGGATGCCAATCGCCGCCCGTGGCACCGTCGAGGTCCGGGCGGTGCAGACCGGCCAGCCATGGCAGGCGGTGCTGGACTGACACGAGGGCTGACACCGCACATCAGGCGATCAGGTGGGTGAGCCAACAGTGAGCACGGCTGGCCTGGAGCGTGCCTTCCGGGAGGAATGGACGACCGTGGTGGCGGCGTTGGCCCGGCGGCTCGGCGACCTGCAGGCGGCCGAGGACGCCGCCGCTGAGGCGTTCGCGGCGGCGGCGCTGGCCTGGGCACGCGACGGCGTCCCGCCCAATCCCGGGGGGTGGCTAACCGTGACCGCGTGGCGCAAGGCCGTCGACCAGCTGCGCCGTGACCGTCCGGTCGTTATCGACCCGCATGTGCTCGCCGAGGTGACCCGAGGCGCTAGCGAGGAGGACGAGGAGATGGCAGCTGGGCGCCTGGTGGACGACCGGCTTGGGTTGGTGTTCGCGTGCTGCCACCCCGCGCTGGCGCTCGAAGTGCGCGTCGCGATGACCCTCCGCTATGTGGCCGGCCTGACGACGCGGGAGATCGCCGCTGCGTTCCTCCTGTCTGAGCCGACCCTGGCGCAGCGGCTGGTGCGCGCGAAGCGAAAGATCCACGAGGCGGGAATCCGCTTCGAGGTGCCCGACCCGGACTCAGTTACCGAACGGCTCCGCGGCGTCCGCGCGGTTGTCTACCTCGTGTTCAACGAGGGTTATGCGGCCACCGGGGGTGACCAGCTCGTCCGTACCGAGCTGTGCGACGAGGCGATCTGGCTGGGCCGGCTGCTGCACCGGCTGCTGGCCGCAGACGCCGAGACCGCGGGGCTGCTCGCCTTGATGCTGCTGCATCACTCCCGCGCGGCGGCACGCCAGGACGGGAAAGGCAGGCCGGTGCCGCTGGCCGACCAGGACCGGTCACTATGGGACCAGGCGCTGATCGCCGAGGGGACGGGCGTGCTGGACGCCGCGATGACGCGGCGCGCGCCGGGGCCTTATCAGCTGCAGGCTGCGATCATCGCGGTTCATACTCAGGCGGCGAGTTTCGAGGACACCGACTGGCTGCAGATCGCCGCCCTCTACGGCGAACTGGCCCGCTGGGACCCGTCCCCGGTGATCGAGATCAACCGGGCGGTGGCGGTCGGAATGGCCGACGGGCCCCGAGCCGGGCTGGCGATCCTGGAACCGGTCCTCACCTCGGGCATGCTCGCGGCCTACGCGCCTCTGCACGCCGCTCACGCGGACCTGCTCGAACGCGCGGGCGAGACTGACCAGGCGGCTGCGGCCTGGGCACGAGCCGCCGAGGCCACCGGGAACGAGACACTGCGCGATGAACTGCGCCGCCGGCGCGACGAAGCCAGCGGCCGTTAGGGCCAGTTCCGGAACCCGGCTCGTCGCGTTTCCATGGCTCCCAAGTCTCGCCCCGGGGCAGCATAGCCTGACCCAGAAATCTTGAACCGGCTGTCGATCTGGAGGCCGGCCAGCCGTAGGGAAGGTGAGTCGGCCAGTCAACAGGAACCGCCGCGGTGCCGCTGGCCGATCCCCGGAAGGTGGGGACGATGGAACTCGCCGACGTCGCGGCACGAGGGCGGCAACGGGCCGGATCTGGCCGGAAGTCACTCCCTCTTGTGCTGATGCTGACCTCTGTCTCGTTTTTCATGGTGGCGCTGGACGCGCTGGTGGTCATGACCGCGCTTCCGGCCATTCACCACAGCATCGGCGGCAGCATCGCCACCCTGGAATGGGCGGTCAACTCCTACGGGCTGACGTTCGCGGCCGGGATCATCACCGCCGCCGCGCTCGGTGACCGACTGGGCCGCCGCCCCGTCTACGTCGCGGGTCTGGTGCTGTTCACCGTGGCGTCCGCTGCGTGTGCGCTGGCGCCCAGCGCGAGCGTACTGATCGCGGCGCGTGCGGTTCAGGGCATTGGCGCCGCAGCCGTCACCCCGCTCAGCCTGACCATCTTGACCGCTGCGTTCCCGCCCGCGCGGCGCGGCGCCGTGATCGGGATATGGGGCGGGATCGGCGGGCTCGCCATCGCTGGTGGCCCGCTGGTCGGCGGGGCCGTTGTCCAGGGCCTGAGCTGGCACTGGATCTTCTGGATCAACGTGCCGATCGGGCTGGCCGCGGCCGCCCTGTCCGCGATCTACCTGCCGAACAGCCGCGGGCCCGCGGGCCGCCTCGACCTGCCGGCGGTTCCGCTGGTCGCGGGCGGCGCAGTCGCGGTCGCCTGGGGGCTGGTCCGGGCCGGCAGCGCCGGGTGGAGCGACCCGAAGGTCATCGCGGCGATCTGCCTGGGTGCCGTGCTTCTGGCTGGGTTCGTGATCCGCGAGCGCTGGGCCGCTCAGCCGATGGTGCCGCTGCGGCTGTTCCGGCTCCGCGCGTTCTCCGCGGCCAACGCCACCGGGTTCCTGATGTCCGGGGCCATCTTCTCCGCCGCGTTCCTCACCTCCCAGTTCCTCCAGCTCGGCATGGGCTACTCGCCCCTGGCCACCGGCCTGCGGCTGCTGCCGTGGACAGCCACCCCGGTGCTGGTAGCCCCGATCGCAGGCGCGCTGGCGGACCGGATCGGCACGCGGCCGCTGCTGGTCATCGGGCTGGCCTTGCAGGCCGCCGGGCTGGCCTGGGTGGCGGACATCGCGACCGCTGACGGTGGTTACGGCCGGTTCGTGGCCCCGCTGATCATCGCGGGCGTCGGCATCTCGATGGCACTGCCCGCCACGCCCGCCGCGGCGCTGGGCGCCGTGCCACCGGCGGACATCGGCCGGGCTTCCGGGGTGAATAACACCTTGCAGCGGTTCGGTGGCGCGTTCGGCGTCGCCATCGCCACCGCCGTGTTCACCGCCTATGGGCACCTGGGTTCCCCCGCCAGCGTGATCTCCGGGTACCGGCCAGCCATGGCGGTGTCGGCGGGCCTGTCCCTGCTCGGTGCGATGGCCGCCCTGGCCGTGGGCCGCCGCCGCCAGCCTGCCGCTGCCGGGGCGACGCCTGATCACCTGGCCAGTGTCGAGCCGGCGGGGGACCGGGCCGATGCCGCCATGGGTGATCCGGCCGGACTCCAGACGGTCCGCAGATAAGGCATCCGGTCCGCACGTAGAGCATCACAGTGCGGTAGCTTCCCGCCGGGTCCCGTACAGGGGGACCCGGCGGGAAGCTCTCACCGGCACCAACCCCCGGCGGGGCTGGTCACAGCGGCCGGGTCAGGGCAAGCTCCAGTGCTGGTTGGCATTGCCTGTGCAGTCCCAGATCTGCAGTTGGGTGCCGGGAGTCGTCGACCAGCCCGTGTCGTCGAGGCACCGGCCGGATTGCGGATTGTAAAGGGAGCCATTGGATTGCGGTATGAAGACCTGCGCGGCGGTGTTGTTGCAGTCGTAGAGGTCCACCGTGGTTCCGTTCGCGGTGCCGCCGCCATTGATGTCCATGCACTTGCCGAGCGCGTGCAGGGTGCTGCCGGCCTGGACCACGGTCCACTGCTGGGCTGGCGTGCCGTTGCAGGTGTAGACCTGGACCGGGGTGAAGTTGGCGGTGCTCGCGGATCGGACGTCCACGCACAGGCCGCCGTAGCCGACGATCGGGCCGCCTCCGCCGCCGCCTCCGCCTCCGCCCCCGCCTGACGACGTTGTCTGGTAGGCCGCGACGTAGGCCACGCTCATCGTCCCGCCGGAGCTGGTCGCGCTGGTGGGGGTCGTGCAACCACAGACCCCGTTCGGGTACCCGCCGCCCATGGCCAGGTCGAAAATGATGGACAAGTTGTGGTCGAACGCGGCCTGCCACGTCGACGTTCCGACTTGGCTCTCGGCCACGCTGAAGTACTGGTTCCCATCCAGGTAAAAGGTGATCGACTCGTTCGCCGTGTTCGTGCGGTTGAGGATCATCGTGTAGGTGTGGTAACCGTTCTGGCAGCCGGAGCAGGATTGCAGCCCGCTGCCGATGCCGTTCGGCTCGTTACACGGGCCGCCGGGGTAAGTGCCGCAATGGACGGTGCCCGAATGCTCGGACAGCGCGTTGACGTCCTCCAAGATGTCGATCTCGCCGTTTTCCGGCCACTGGCCAGGCCCGAGCATCCAGAACGCCGGCCAGTAGCCGAGCCCGCTGGCCGGGCTGGGCTGCTGGATGGACGCGGTCACCTCCAACTGGCCACCGGCCGGCGCCCCCACATTGGCCGAGGTCGTCTGGATGCGGCTGGATGTCCATGAGCCGCCCTGTCCCAGCGCCGTGAGGTCGAGATTGCCGTTGCCGTCGAGATACCCGTTGTTCGTCGAGTTGGTCATGGTCTCGATCTCGCCGGTGCCGAAGCTGGAGCCGGGTCCCGTGTCGTACTGCCAGCTTGATGACGGTGCAGTGTGCGCTGAGCCGTTGAAATCGTCGCTGAACACGGTCGACCAGCCTGGCGGCGGCGCCGGTACGGCCGCGGGCAAGGCGGCTGCGCGTGCGGTCGCTGTGCGCGTCGCGGTCGCGGGTAAGGCGGCTGTGGCCATGGCTGGCACGGCGGGCGCGATCAGCGCCATGATCGATGTGACCGCGGCGGCCAGCGCGGCCAGTCGCCAGCCTCCGCGGCGTGATGCGACCGCGGCGGCCAATCGGGCCAGCCGTCGGCCCTCGCGGCGCGACCAGTCCGGGGCGGCCTGGGAAGCTCTTCGAGCATGTCGCAGCGAGCCATTCATTGGCCGTAACCTCCCTCGTCAGAACTATAAGGAAAGTTTCCTATTCATTGATGTGACGATATCTCGCGGCCCTTGCGGCGTCAATACCGGATCTGCCTGGCAGTTGGCGGGCAATGGCGGCCCCGCATCACCGTGTGCGGCAATGGATGAAGGCAATGGACGGCGCCATTCCGGCGAGGTCAGAACCAGGCAGCCGCCCCGATTCCCCCCGCTCCGGTCCGCACGGAAGTCCCAACGTGCCACAGGCCGGTGAATGTGCCATCGCACCGGCTGGGACCGGTGCGATGGCACATTCATGGGGTTCGGGGACGGGGCACGAGGGACAGGAAGGACGCATGGGGCAGAAGATCACGGGAGGGAAAGGGGACGTGCGGAACCAGGAGCATGAACGCCCCGTCCAAGCACCATGGACGCTATAGGAAACTTGTCTGGGCGCAATCTCCGGCCGAGTGGCCCGGTTGGCACGTTCAGCCTCCGTGTTGGCGCATTGCTCGCGTCGGGCGCGTTGGTCCTTTCCGGCTGCGCCGCCCACCGGTCCGCGCCGATGACCTACACGGGCGTGCTGCGAGCCGCCGACGTGGCCCTCGTGCGCTTCACCAGCTGCGCCGACGCTCTGCGGAGCCTGCGGGCGGCAGCAGACAATACCGCAGCAGACAATGCGGCAGCAGGCAATGCCGCAGCAGGCAATGCGGCAGCAGGCAATACCGTCGGCTCCGGTGGATTCGCGGTCGGTTCCCCGGCTGCCGTCGGCGCTGGCAGCAGCACGGCGGGCGCCGGCTCGCACAGTGCGGTCAGCGCGGTACCTGGCGCTGCTGCACCTGCCGGGGCACCGGCCGCTGCCAGCCGCGCCGGCGCCGGCCAGCTTGGTGCGGGTCAGGCAAGCGGGCAGGCCGCCCCGGGCTCTTACTCCGGCACCACCACCGCGGAGGCCGGCGTCGATGAACCTGACCTAGTCAAAACCGACGGGCGACGCATCGTCACGATCATCGGCGGTGTGCTGCGCGTTATTGACGCGCAGACTCAGCAGGTCACAGGCGTTCTCAACCTGCCGGCCCAGGCCGGTCTCTACAGCGCGACACCCGCCAACCTGCTCCTCGCCGGGGACCATGCGCTGGTCCTGTTCGACCAGGGTTACCGCGCAGTGGGCGCACCTGTGCCGAGCGGGCCGCCAGAGGTGGGCTCACCGGCCGGCGGACCGGGTCCGGCTGGCAGCGTCCCGGCTGGGGCTGAGCCGTCGGTGGATGCCAGTGCGGGCGCGACCGGGCCCGGCCACGCGGTACGCGCGTCGGCGCTCGCGATGCCGATCATCGGACCCCACCTGGTGCTGATCGACCTGTCGACCGGGACACCCCGGATCATCAGCGAGTACACCATGGACGGTGCGCTGGCAGGCGCGCGCCAGGTCGGTTCGGTGGCGCGCGTGGTGGTCCACTCGGCGCCGCGCGTCTTCTTCGCGCCTGCCTTCGCGGAGAGCGCCCAAGAACGGACCGCGGCGAACCAGGCCGTGATCGCGCACACCACACTCAGCTCCTGGCTGCCGCGCTACGCATTGACCGCCGGCCACGTTCAGCGCACTGGACAGGTGGGCTGCGCAGCCGTCAGCCATCCGGCGGCCCCGACGTATTCCGGCACCTCGATGCTCACCGTGCTCACCTTCGACCTGAGAAACGGCACCCTCGGTGATGGCCAGCCCGTGACCGTGGTCGCCGATGGCGACACCGTCTACTCAAACGGCAGCAGCCTGTACATCGCCAACGACCGGCAATGGAGCATGCCGCCCGGCGCGCTGTCGGCAGCCGGCGCGGTGCCCGGCGCGGCGGTGCAGGGCGCGCCGCCGAACGCCGCGCAGGATACGGTGCCCGCAACGACGCCCGCAGCGGCACCGGTGACCGCTACGGCCGCCGCGCCGCAGGCCGTGCCACAGCAGTACACCGGGGTTTACAAGTTCGACATCTCGGGACCGGGACGGCCCGTGTACGAGGCCTCGGGCACGGTCCCGGGCTGGTTGCTCGGCTCATCCGGCATGGCGCAGTACGCGCTCTCGGAGTGGAACGGCGCGCTCCGGGTGGCCACGACGACAGACGGCGCCTTCGCCGGATGGAGCGGACAGCCGCCCCAGTCCGCGGTCTACGTGCTTAAGCAGGCCGGCAACCTGCTCGTCACCATCGGCAAGGTCGGCGGGCTGGGCCAGGGTGAGCAGATCTACGCGGTGCGCTTCGCGGGCCCGGTCGGCTATGTGGTGACATTCCGGCAGACCGATCCGCTCTACACCCTCGACCTGTCCGACCCGGCCCAGCCCAGGGTCGCGGGTGAGCTGCTGCTGAGCGGCTACTCCGCCTACCTCGACCCGATCGAC
>Ga0070698_100001482_pt1 | contig 26067 bp, 16 predicted proteins | sample KBSK1502metaG_FD_65477 | JGI IMG/M metagenome (GOLD analysis project Ga0070698, IMG submission 65477) | Corn, switchgrass and miscanthus rhizosphere microbial communities from Kellogg Biological Station, Michigan, USA - KBS K1-50-2 metaG | ecosystem: Host-associated > Plants > Roots >... | reverse complement strand
AAGCGCAGCAGGCTGTGGAATACGTGGCTGCGGAAATGCGTGCCTTGGGCGCCGACGTGCAACTAGAAAAGACTTTGGTTCCGTATTGGGTGCGCGGGGTTGAGACCGGCGAGCTGCTCGCATGGTCCGGTCAGACTCCAGGTACGACGCAGAAAGTCGTCCTGACCGCCCTCGGCGGCAGTGGCGCGACGCCGGCTGAAGGCCTGCAGGCGGAAGTCCTGGTGGTGAACTCCTTTGCCGAATTGAAGCAGTTGCCACTCGATGCGGCCAAGGGCAAAATTCTGCTCTTCAACGAGCGTTTCGACAAACAGCTCGCGGCGCAAGGCAATGGTGGAGCAGCGTATGGCAAAGCGGTGGTATACCGCGCTGCGGGTCCAAACGTTGCGGCGGCCGTGCGTGCCGCGGCAGTGCTGGTCCGCTCGGTGGGCGGCGCGGATTATCGGCTTCCGCACGCAGGCGCTACGCTTCCGAGCCCGGACGGACGGCTAATTCCCGCAGCCGCAGTCACCGCCGAAGACGCCGACCTGCTCGCAAACCTCTCGCGGCAGGGTCCGGTACTCATGCGGCTTACTCTGACTCCCCAGACGCTCCCTCGGGTGGAAAGCTACAACATGATTGCCGATTGGAAGGGGAACGAACATCCAGAGCAGATCGTCATTGTGTCAGGGCATCTGGATTCCTGGGACCTAGGCACTGGGGCCCTCGACGACGGTGCTGGAGTTGTAGTTTCGATGCAGGCCATTCATCTGCTGAAGCAACTCGGAATTCATCCCAAGCGTACGGTCCGCTTTATTGCGTGGATGGACGAAGAGCAAGGGGCGGAAGGCGCGGAGACGTACGCAAAGGAACACGCGAACGATCTTCCGAATCACGTCGCCGCTCTCGAATCCGACTCGGGCGCAGGACATCCCGTTGGATTTCACTTTGTTGGCAAACCGGAGCTGGAAGAATGGATGCGCCCGGTCGGGCAGGTTTTGGAATCGATCGGTGCAAGCGCCGTGACCACCTCCCGCGAAGTCGGGACGGACGTGGACCCTCTGAACAAAAGAGGTGTCCCTGGGTTCAGTCCCGCGCAGGACAGTCGCTTTTACTTCAACTACCACCACACGGCCGCCGATACTTTCGACAAGGTCGATGCCCGAGAACTCAACGAAAACGCTGCGGTCATGACGGTTCTGGCGTATGCCTTGGCCGATTCAGCGGACACCGCCCCAAGATAATTCCACCGACAACATCACACGCTTCACGATCTCAGGCAGATGGCGGGAGTTAAAGAGCAAAGGCGAATCTACTGGCAGGTCCTTACGATGTACCAAGGGGCTTGCATCGCTCCCTTCCACAGCAACACACATGCATTCTGACCGGCAGAGACGGCGCCGTATATAGAAGAAGGGACGTTGATTTCGTTTACGCCGGGGCGCGGGCCCCAGGGTTCAACCTGAAAATAGTAAGTCGTGGTGTTTCCGTTGAATATGCGCTTGTTGAGAACACGCACGGGAAAAACTTGGCGTTTGGAGCGGTCTAGAAGCGTGTTGGCTTGGGTCATCGCTCCGAATAGGTACACGACCGAAAATGGCAAAATGGCCCAGCGTGATTCGCGCATCCCTCGACTCGCGAGCAGAATCGTCAATAGCACGGTGCCGGCGATCGTCGCTTTGATGATAGGCATCCATTCCAGCAGATTGAAATCGAGCAGGCCTCGCAACGCCATGACGAGTCCTGGCAATAGAAAAGCAATCGAGAGGTCCGCACGCGCATCATTGCGGCGGCCTCTCACCTGGTACAACGCTCCACCGGTGGCCAGCATGGCGATTGCCACCAGTGGCACGATGCCGAGCGTTGCCATCGCCAGTTGATAGGGCCGCGGGTAGAAGAATCCCCACGCCGCCGCGATTCCCGCAATCCAATTGAGCACCTTGGCCCTGTTTTGTGCTCCCGCCAGGCGCTGCGAACGCTCCTGCGCCGTTACGCCTACGCTTTGATCGTCGATAATGCGTGCAGTCGACTCTGCTCGCTCCACCTCGTCAAGATTCGGAAGGCTCGCGATCCAGGCGTTAAAGGCCTCATCGGCCTTCAGCATCAATATGATTCTCAGGTTCTTCAACTCTGGCGTTCGCGGCCGGAGCAGGAGCGTCCAGTGGTATTTCATCCGCACTGCACGCCACCCGGCGATCTCTTCGCGGCGCAGACTGCGGACGGTTCTCACCGCATGCAGCTCGATGCGGTCAGGGCTAAGAATCAGCTTCATCTTCACCGTGTAGGCCACCAGGTAGAGCCCCAGGCAAAAGAACAACGGACTGAGGATTGCAAAAGCGATTCTTTCCCCCTGGGCAATCGTCTCCTGCCCTATTGCGAGGTAAATCATTCCCAGGAGTCCCAACACGGAGTTGACGGCACCGACAAAAATCATAAGGATCCGATTTGCCGTGGAAAACCGATAAGTTCGCGGATATTGCGACGGGTCAAAGCTCCGAGTGCAAACGGACGGAGAGTCGAGGACTGCGGAATTCATTTCTCCGAATGCTAGCACGTGGGAGTAATTAGCTCAGGTACAGCTTGGATGCTGATGTCGGAAAGGTGAATGGAGAGTTAGCTTCACTCTGGGCTAGGAGCGTTCTCACTACGCTCAACTGGTTCTTCGTGGGCGGTACTCTCTGCCTATTGTGTTGCGTCGCGGGTTTTTCCAGGGCCGAATCGCCTGAGGGTGGCGAGGCCTGCCCGTGGGTGGCCCTGATAAGGTCAGCCTTGACCTGTACATGTGTCCAGGCCTTTTCCTTGCATTTCACCGGCCCCAGGAGGAGCGAAATTGTAACAAATTGACCCCTACGCAATATCCCACGGACATGACTGACCACGGGCACGCAGGTAACGCTTTCAATTCACTAAATTTAGGACCAATCCGCCCGCGGAATATCACGTGCTCTCTTCCTTGTGAGTCTCCTTCGCTCTTCCCGCAGCATGGGGCACCGGACGAAGAGTCATGGTTAGAACTCTTTCACATACTAAGCACGACAGACACAGTGAACGCGGTTTCTCGATGGTGGAAATGGCCGTCGTCGTGGGCCTCGTCCTAGTTGTTATCGGAACCGCCATCGTTGTTCTCGCTCCCTATTTGAGAACATCGAACGCCAATGCCGGTATGGAAATGGTGTTGGGCGAATTGCGTCGCGCGCATGAGCGAGCCATCGATGAACGGCGAATCTATCGAGTAACACTTGTGCCGCCCCGGACGATTCAAGTGGATGTCGGACAGGTGGCTAATGTGGCCACCACGATTACCGGGAGCGCCCCGGGATTCGTGCCGGCACAACCGCCTCTTACGCTCCCAAGTCGGCTGCAATTTATTGCCGTTGTGGGAATTCCGACAAGCGCACAGACCACGCCCGACGGCTTTGGCACAGGAGCCAATGCCATCGATTTCGATATCGCCAACGGGGGCGGCGGAAACCAAATCTACTTCCAACCGGACGGAAGAGCGCTGGACGGCGCTAATAGGCTGAACGACGGCGTCGTGTACATCGCCGAGCCCAACTTTTTGTTTTCGAGCCGGGCGGTCTCTCTGTACGGGGCGACCGGCCGGGCCAAGGGTTGGTTTTTATCGACGGTTGGCGGAGCCACGCGGTGGACCCAATGAGACCAGCGTATCGCGCAAGAGTGAATACCCGAGCCCGAGAGGAGGGCTTTGGGTTGTTGGAAACCATGATCGCCGCCCTGGTGCTGGTGGTGGGATTGATTGCGCTCGCAGGGCTATTCGGCCATTCGCTGAATTTCCTTCAATACACGCGTGAAGATCTGATTGCGAAGCAAAAAGCTCGAGAAGCGCTGGAGGCCGTTTATACCGCGCGCAACGATGCGACCGTGGGTTTTGCAGGAATCCAAAATGTCAGTAACGGTGGGATCTTTTTGGACGGACTTCAGCCCCTTTTTCTGCCCGGGGCCAACGGCATTGTGGGAACGGTTGGCCAAACGGCGATTCTAGACCGCCAGATCTTGCCTGGTAAAGACGGCATCCTGGGCACCGCAGACGACGTGATTCTGCCGTTGAACAACTTCCGCCGACAAATTTCCATTCAGCCGATGATCGATGCCAACGGCAATGTCAGTCCGGACATACGACAGATCATCGTCACCGTGCAAGTGACGTCGCCTTACCGCGGCGCGCGAAATTACACGCTGAGTGGATTTATCTCGCGATTTCAGTAAGAGGGTGAGCCTATCGATGGATCACTTTCGCAAACGAGAAGAAAAAGGTTTGACGTTAATCGAGGTCCTGGTGGCCATGGCTGTGACCTTGGTGCTGCTGGGCGGCGCGGTGTTAATTTTTTCCAACTCCTCGCAAACCTCGACGATCACCCTGAAGCGCGCGGAAGTACAAACGGAAGCGCGGGCTGCCCTCAGCCAGATCTCCCGCGATCTGTCGCAGGCGGGCACAGGTGTGCCGTTAAACGGTATTGCCATCCCCTCGGCGGGAACAGGGGGCGCGAATCCAAACTTCGCCTGTGATGCGACGCAGTGCTATACCGCGCTGAATCCCGCCTACACGCAAGGGTTGCTATACAAGGTGACGCCTGGCAACGCCATCGGCCCCGCCATTTCCGAGCCCAGCGATGCCATCAAAATCGTCTATGTGGATCCTACGTTGAATTGGGCGGCGTTCCAGGCCGCTACGATCGCGGTGAATGGCAGCAGCCTGACTATGCCCGCAGGGACGGCGCCGGCCGTGACTGATCCGGCTGTCGGGGTCACAGCGGGTGACGTGATCCTTCTACAGAATGTCTACGGCTCCGCCATCGGAGTGGTTACTGATGTGGGTGGCCTCACCATCACCTTTGGAGGAGATCCCCTAAACATCAACCAGGTAAACGCCGCCGCCGGAAATATAAAGGCTCTGGCCACACCGGGCTCCAATCCCGTGACCTATCCGGCCACGCAAGTTTCTCGTCTGACGATGATTACGTACTTCCTACAGACCGTCGCGGCACCAACCGGACCGGACGCGCGTTTGATGCGGCAAGTCGGAGCGCACCGGCCGGTGCCAGTGGCGGAGCATGTCGAGGATCTCAAATTCACTTTCGATCTCATTGATCCCATAACGAACGCTTTGACCGCCAATTCGCTGAACGCCGTCATCGGCGCTCCGGCCAGTTGCCAGCCCAATCAGATCCGTAAGATCAACATTAATCTGACGAGCAGGGCGGCTCGGTCGGAAGTTGATGGGGACTTTCAGCGAATCAATCTAACCACGTCGGTCGGCCCGCGAAATCTGAGTTTCCGCGACCGCTACCAATAGGAATTCGGAGGAACGCACCATGAAGACTAGGCGATTTCCTGGAGCCTTCCACTGGTCAGACCGAGGTGTGGCGCTGATCTCCGTCCTGTTGCTTTTGATTTTGGTGTCCGGGATTGCGGTGGCTCTGGTTTATAAAGTCAACCATGAACAGCGCCTGCAGGGCGCCGATTCGGGATACACCCAGGCCTACTACGGCGGGGAAGCGGCCATGGAAAAAATGATGGCCGACCTTTCACTTCTCTACGCGCAAAGGGCTTCACCCACCAATTGCGAGATCATGAATCTACAGAATTCGCCGCCCAGCGCCGCGATCGTGGGAAGCACTTATCCAGAATACGTCTTCAATGTGCCACCGCCTCCGGGTGGAGGGTGCGCCTCTCCCGCGAACAGCGTGCAGACGATCAGTAGCGGTCCCAACGCGGGGCTACAGGCCGCCATCGTGCGGATGACCCTGCAGGTCACGGCGGACAGTCAAGTGGGCGACGAAGCGCGCTTGATCCGCAATGTGGAGGTGGCGCAGATTCCTGTCTTTCAGTTTGGCGTCTTTTCGCAGAGTGACTTGAGCTATTTTCCGGGTCCTAGCTTCGACTTTGCGGGCCGCGTGCAAACGAACGGAAACCTGTTTTTGGCGGAAGGCGGGGGCTCTACACTCAGTCTTCATAGCCCGATTCGCGCCGCTGGCGACGTGGTACGCGACCAATTGGCGAATGGTGCAGGCACAGCTGCACAGGGCCGAACCGGGAATGTCCTCGTCCCGACGGCTCCGAATGGTTGCGATGGTGCACAGCCCGCTTGCCGAAATCTGCAGGTGAATGAGGGCAGCTCCAACGGCGGACCTACACCAACTTATTCTCCCACAGGGACGGGAACCGTGAATCCGGCTTGGAATTCGCTTTCGACGTCCACGTACGCGGGGGAGATCCTGAGCGGGACCACCGGAGCACGGCAGCTTACCCTATCTTTTGTGCAGCCGGGCGTAGGTCCCATCGAAATCGTGCGGCGTCCCAGGCCAGGCGAGGTCGGGGCGTCTCTCTTAGGGGAGTCTCGTCTTTATAACCAAGCGCAAATTCGCGTTCTGTTGAGCGATAACCCGGCCGAATTGCCGGGAGGCGCTGGCGATCCGCAAAACATCCGCCTGGCAAACGTTGCGAACGGCGCCGGTCCGGACTATACGAACGGCGTCCCGGTTGCCGGCCTGGTTGGGAATACGTTCTTCGCCGAGGGTATCAAAGTAACTGATACGACCGGCGGGGCGACGACCACCCGAGTGGGTCCCGGCGGCGAAACCAATTGGACGAATGTCCCGACAACGCCACCGCCTGCAGAGGCTACGATGGTTCCGCCTACGGCGCCCGACTATCCCCCGACGTCGGTGACCGTAGGAGGCACAACCACCACGACCCAGCGTTGGAACTTGCTGGATGGCTATCTGCGCGTCGAAATTCGCCAGAATGACGGTAGTTACGCTGGCGTCACAAGAGAATGGTTGGAGCTGGGTTTCGCCCGCGGGGTGAATCCTCCTGGCGCCGGCGCGGCTAATGCAGTGCACCCCAACGCCATCCTTCTCTTGCAGATGCAGGCCGACCGCAACGGCGATGGCACGGCTTCGGCCGCAGAGCTTGTTACGGATGGAGGAACAAATAGCGTCATCACGGGGCCTGCTACGCGCAACAACTGGTATCCCATCAACATGTACGATGCCCGAGAAGGGGAATTCCGCGAAAACCAGCGGGTCACAAACAACTGCGCCATTGGCGGAGTTCTTAACCTGGTAGAAATTGATGTCAACAATTTAAGACGTTGGTTGACAGGAGCCATCGGGGCCTCTGGTGGCAACACGGAGTTCGTTTCCCAGAACGGCTACATCCTTTACGTTTCCGATCGCAGGGGAATGCTTGCAAGCCCCGTTGCGGGGATCAAGCTCGGTGAATATGGCTACGAGGACGTAATCAATCCGGGTAGCGCCGCGGGTACGCCGGATGGAGCGTTGAACGTCGGCGAAGACGCGAATGAGAATGGCCAACTCGACACCTATGCGGCGAATTTCCTGGGGTTAGGCTTTGGCGTGGCGCAGCCAGGCAGTCTTCCCAACACTCGCGTGAGTTGCTTGCAAGCTGCTCGTCCGAATTGGGTCTCTGGTCCGCGCCACGCGGTGCGACTAGTGAATGGCAGCCTAGGGAGTCTCCCGGTTCGCCCGGACAACGGTTCGGGCGGCTTTACGCTAGCCAGTGAGGGGCCGGCCTATGTCTTTGGGAACTACAACGCTACCGCCGGCGGTTTTGGGGATCCGCACGCCGCTGCGGCGGTGTTGGGTGATACCGTCACGCTGCTTTCTTCGAGCTGGAGAGACCTCAACAGTTTCACCAGCCCAGCCAGCGTTGGGGGTCGTGCAGCCGTAACGACCTACTACCGCGTGGCCATTGCCTCCGGCAAAAATATCAATTTCCCTCAGCCGGGATTTGCCGGTGTCCCGCAAGATTTCGGCACCGACGGTGGCGTCCACAACTTCCTGCGATACCTCGAGAATTGGGGCGGGCAGGCACTGAACTACAAGGGCTCGATGGTCAGCTTGTTTTACTCGCAATATGCGACCGGCGTATTCAAATGCTGCGGCACGGTTTATTCGCCTCCCACGCGCGCCTATGCGTTCGATACGGATTTCTTGGATCTGGCCAAGTTGCCTCCCGGCACGCCAAGATTTCGCGACATAGTGAACGTCGGATTTCAGCAAGTCTACTAGCGACCGTGTTTCTCAAAAGGAGTAAGACCTGACAGGGGGATTCACTCTCTGAGTGGGGACTCCTCTTGTATCAACTCGAAGGCAGATTTTACCGCCGAAGTGGGAGTAAAGGTTTGACCGGACCGACGTTGTCAGATTGTTAGAGATGTCCGGTAAGCGTGTTTAGCTACAACGCTGATTGATGAGGTCTCAGGAGGAGCGTAACGCGATGTTAGGCCCAGCCGTCAGTATTAGACGAGAGCCCCTGGGAGGGAAGAACCCATGAAACCGCACTCAGTGTAAAGAATCGGCTTGGTCTCCTTGATGTTGGTGGGCGCCTTCATCGCCGGGCAACATTACTCGCGCACAGCGGCTGCCCAAAGCCCTCAGAGGTGGGAGTACCAGATTGTCGGTTGCGGCCTCGGTTGCTCCGGCCAAGTCGCCCAAATCAACAAGCTGGCCGACGAAGGTTGGGAGGTAGTCACGCTGAACGCGAGTAATCGAATTCTTCTAAAACGGGCCAAGTAGGATACGAGAGTTCCTAACAGTCCTGACGGGCTTCCTTAGCTACGATCGTTTGGTCCAGACGAAACTATGGCAACTAGATTCGACTCGTCCAAACTACGCTGGATTCCGATACGGCGGTAACCGAACGTCCGTCAGGTACAAGTTGGTTAACCTACACTCTCAGCAGGTTTCGTTCGCCCTGAAGCGTCCTCGATGGTGGCTGAGGTGGCGCAGCGAGTAGAGCTAGCGGTACCTTGGCTCCCGAAATGAAACACGCGGTCGTTCACCTTCTCCAGAAATACGTTCTAAACCCTCCGATCAAGCTCTTTTTTGCGTTGGGAATTGTTCCGCCCGGATATGCACTCTTAGAGACGGTTGGCCGTAAGACTGGAAAGGCTCGCCGCACACCGGTGGGAAACGGCCTGGCCGGCGAGCAATTTTGGATCGTGGCCGAGCACGGAAGGAAATCCGGGTACGTTCGCAATATTGCGAGGAACCCGCGAGTGAGGGTCAAGGTCCGCGTGGGACTTCGTGCTCGCTGGTACACGGGCACTGCAACTTTGCTAGGTGATGACGATCCGCGTGAGCGGCAGCGGTGGCTGCGCCGTCAAGTTCCCAGCAGCGTCATGAACTCGGCGGCGGTGCGCTTCTTCGGAACGGAACTGCTGACGGTTCGGGTTGATTTGGATGGCAAATAGTGGTCGGGTGATTTCATGCGGCTCATGACGTCGGTGCAACGATGGCTTCGTTCAGAGAAACCCGGCACTCTGAAAACCGCAGGGTGCGGCACTCGGCTAGTTGTGGATTCGCTCTTGCAGTATCACCTTCACAGTGTCGCCGACATCTTTTCCGATGGCGCGGCGTAACTCCAGCTTCACGGGCAGCATGTGCCTGCCGCCGCCCATAGCCATGAACGAACTCTTGAAGGGATGGCCATCGATTGTGCCTCTGACCTTAACCAAGCCACGCGTAACAAAGAACTTGACGGAATCCGGCCAGAGTAGATAGGTCCATCCGCCCTTGTGGCTCTTCTGCAATTTGGCAGAAAACGATTTGTTCAACTTGTTCCCCATCGTTTTCACGCCCTCCGCAGCAGTAAGACTATAGGTTCCTACGGCGCGAAGGTGATGTCGCGCGTTAGGCGACGGCGGCTTACGGGTAGCTGACCAGGTTGACCGGAACGGTGCCGGGGCCTTGCGCAGCTGCGCCGGTGTCGTTGACGACGTGATCGATCACGCCGGTACCGCTGAGCGAAACGGTCAGAAGGTCGTGCAGCATCAAGCCGGGCGCGTTTGGCACCTCGAAGGCGTGCGCCGCGTGAATGGTGGGGTCAACGCGGAAGAAGCAGTAGCTGCCAAGTCCCCAACCTTGGTGTGTGTGAACGGAATCGGCGACTTTGTAGGCGGCGAAGCCGTTTACGTCATCATGCGCCCAGGCCGCCTGATTCGGCGGGTCGTAGGGCATTTCGTTCTGGAACATGATGGTGCGGCCGTTCTCGCCATTCCAGATGACTTCGTATTTTTGGTAGTGCTCGACGAAGAGGCCGTAGACGATGACGTTGTCGCCGTTGACGATCAAGCCGGTGTCGGCGGTGTTGATCGTCCAGCCGACGCCAGTGCCGTGATCGGCGCGCCAGGCCCAAATGTCGTCGAGCAAGACGTTGTCGCTGTTGACCACCAGACTGGTGGTGGCCATGCCTGCACCAGCTCCGCCAATACGGAAGAACACATCGCTGAGCAAGGTCGGGTTGGCGCGATCGCTCTTATGCTCGTCCGGGGTGTCGGCCTGCAGAGTCGTGGGCGAATTCACAGAGCCGGCGTCAAGTAAGGATTCGTCGCGATCGCGTTTATGCGTGTGCGGGGTGCCGACCTGCAGAAGCACGGGCGAGTTCACGGGGCCGGCGTCAAACAACAGTCCGGCGAGCTTCACACCAGCGACATCGGCGACAGACATCGCCACGACTCCATTGTCAGGCACGAGCGTGGGGAAGCCCAGCCCCAGCACGACGGCGTCACGCCGCTTGACCTTGATGGTGCGATCCAGGTGGTAAATGCCGGGAGTTAGGATGAGATTGTGACCGGTAGCGAGGGCCACGTTGATTTCCTTGGCGGAGTCGTCGGGCTTGGCGATGAAAAATCTTTCTATCGGGATCGACTTACCAGAGGTGGGACCGCTGGACCAAGTCGTTCCGGACGAATCCAAGCGGGTCGCCGGAACGAAAACGTTGTAGTGGCCAGCGGAATCGACATACAGAAAAGGCTTCTCTCGAGTCACCGGGCTGGTCGGAAGCGTCGTGTAAGGCGGCGGGTTGGATGGTGTGTCGCCGAAAGATTGCGGCGGCGCGCCGAGAACTCCAGAGAAGACCTGATTCCAAACGCCGTTGGACCAGCCAGTGATGCTGCTGTCACGCACAAGGAATTGCTGCTGTGAACCGTTGGTGATGAAGCCGGTCTCAGAATCCGACATGAAGCCGCCACTGGCGAATTGCGGGCCGGCGGAGCAGTAGTCCATGAAGGAGAGATTCCCGCCCGTGATCTTGACGCGGCGGAGCGGCGCGGCTTGCGAGACGGCCCAGAAATTGGCAGAGGAACGGCAGCCGCTCAGGCCCTTCACGTTGATGGTCAAATTCGAAAGCGAGCGCCAGAAATTGACAAGGGCGATGCAGTTGGAGGGAGTCAGGCAGCGGTTGAAGACATCGACGTGCCCATTGATGACGACGTCGGTAGGGGAAGCGCCCAAGCCAGCTACGTCGGTGTAGTAACCCACTTGGAAGTCGAGCGGGGCGTCAGGAGTGCCGTACGTACCAGGCATGAAGAGAAGTGCGAAGCGTTGCGAGCCCATTTCGTCATCGACCTGCTGGTTTGCGACGGCGTCGACGGCTGTCTGGATTTGAGATGTGGACATGCTGGGATCGAAAACCAGCACGTTTGTACCGAAGTCGGGCTGCCCAGATCCGGTATGGGGATTGTGCGGTGCGGGGACAGCTAAGGCTGCGGGTGCCCAGGCGATGACGACTGCAGTGAGTACAACGAAGTACCACAGGTGAGTTCGCATACGCGGCGATCTCCTGAGAGTGCGGCAGGGGCGTTTCGTGACAGGGACGCTTAGCTTTTATACGGAGGCAAGTACTCTTGTCAAAAACTTATTTGTGGAGCAACGGGTGCGGACCTTGGCCATATCGCCGGCGACATTGTGCCCGCTAGTGAAAAGCAGCAGACGTCACTGATAAGATTCACGGACCAGATCAACCGGACATACTAGAATTCACGCGATGAAATTTACACCGCACTGGCCGTGGCGAGATCACTGGCCGCCGCACCCCAAACGAAGGCGTCACGAGGGGAGCTCGGGGTCGGGTTGGATGAGGATGAGAGGATAAGGGCGACCACAGTGAACATGCGGAAGGCTGCTTCTTGGCCGTTCCAGGTTTTGGACTGCCACATGAGGAACCACTCGGCGCCGATGGAGAGGAACGCGACGAGCCACATCAGGAGACTCAAGGTGAGCGCAGCGATGGAGACATTCTTGGCGCGATGAAAGTTGGCCGAGGGGCGCGCGAAGCGCACGCGTCAGACGCAAACCACCCCACCAGCATAAGAGCACTGTGACGGCTTCCCAAAAGATGACTGCGAGATAGAAGGCAGTGTGCCAGGCGGGCGAGTTCACGGCGCGCCACATGCCCCGATTTCCCGGAAAGGTGGAGTCCATCATCAGCACGTGGCGGATGCATTGGTAGTTGGAGTTGTAATCTGTGAGATTGTTGAAGACGACGAAGGAATAGAAGAGAGCGACGGCGAAGACCAAAGATATTTTGGAGACGCGCAGGGTCACGGGTTCTCCGATGGCGTGAAGGTTTGGAAGTAGGCGCGGAGGGCGGCGAGAGTGGCGTCGTCGTAAGCGGGGTTGCCAGGCATCTCGGCGCGAGGATTCTTCGACTGGGGATTGCGGACGTACGCGGCGAAATATTCGGGCGAGGCACTGGCCCACGCGGAGAGCACTAGCTAGCCAGGGGCGACCGGCTTTGTGCCCGCCTTCGGCGCCCATGTTGTGACAACGGAAACAGTTTTGCTGCGCTATGCGGTAGCCAGCCTGGACCGCAGGCTCATTTGCATGGGGACCAGGTGGCGCAATGGCGCCGAATACTGTTTTTGCGTCTCGAAAGTCGAGCTGAACAACGCGCCAGGGAATTTGCGCCTCGTCCGCGTGTGCGAGGATCTTGAACGCTGGCGTGAATTTGAGATGCGAGATCATGTAGGGGCCCATGGAGAGACCGTGGCCTTCCGCGTCTTTAGGCCAGCCGGAAGGGGGCTGTCCGTTGATTTTCAGCACTAACAACGGATGGTGGGCAGCAAGATAGGCGCCGGGATAGTTGGCGCGATATTGGTCGTCGCAGATGGCGACGACGAGATCGGCGTGCGGTGGTGCGGTGAGAGTGTGGATGAGCTCTTCCAGCGGGACGCCGCTGATTTGTGTGGGGCCGGTGAAGTTAGCATCGTCGGCAACGGTGTAGGTAACCTGAGGCAAGGCAAGGAGCGCGTCGCGGGTCATGTAGCGCGTGGTGCCAGGAGGAAAGCCCGCGAGCCGGCCGCCGAGTGCGAGGTCATCGGGCGAAGAGCGAGCGGTTTGCAGAGTGACCGAAGAAGCGGATTGAGAATTCGCGTATGAGGTTCGTGCGAGGCGAACTGTTGCGCTGGTCAGAAGAAAAAGAAGAACGACAGACAGGCTGGTCGCGCGGTGTCGCATGGCACATGTTAGGGTAGGTTGGCGATGGCGCAAGATAAATCTGGGAGGCGAGCACGCGTGGGCCTGACACGGTTTGAGAAAAGGGGCATCAGCATCGGAAACGATCACTATGAGCGGCGTCTGAATGGCCGAAGAAAACCGCCCGCGAAAACCGAGGGTGGGTGGTGCACCTTGCCGTGCGCGGCCGGAAGGCTGTGCTAGAGTGGCGCGGCATTTGAGCACGCAAAGAGAGGCGAGCACAGATGGGCGAGACCGTGGAGGCGCGACTTCGCGAACTGGGGATCGTTTTGCCGACACCACCCAACACCGGGCGGAAATTATGTACCGGCAAAGACGGTGGGGCGAATGGTGCATCTGGCGGGCGTGATTTCGAAAAGTGCCGACGGAGTGATCACCGGAACGGTCGGGCTCGATCGCAGCATTGAAGAAGGTCATGCGGCGGCGCGTGCGTGCGCGATAACGCAGTTGGCGGTGCTGAAGCGGCATCTGGGCTCTCTGGATGCGGTGAAGAGCATTGTGGGCGTGAACGGATATGTGAATGCGGTGACGCGATTCACGGATTCGCCAAAGGTAATCAACGGCGCGTCGAATCTTTTCGTGGAAGTGCTAGGCGAAGCGGGACGGCATGTGCGCGCGGCGATCGGAGTTTCGGCTTGCCGCTGAATGCGTTAGTGGAGTTGCAAATCACGGCGGAGATTTAGAGTGGGCGTGCTCAAGAAGGAAAACCATCAAGCCTAAAGGCCGAAGCTACAGGGGCATGACAACGCTCGTAGTATCAGCGAGAAATGCGGCGGCAAGCCGACCGCACTCCATAGGCGCTGCGTCGAACAGAAGAAGGGAGCGGTGGTGGCGGAACACACGCTGACGGCTGAGCCGACGCATTCGAGGTGGAATCGCGCATTGGAGCCGCGGCTGGTGATCGCAACGGGCGACACGGTGCACATGGAATGCGTTGACGCAACGGGAGGGCAGGTGCGACCGGGAATGACCGTGGAGGAGTTTCAGACAATCGACCGCGGTCGAGTGCACGCCCTAACGGGCCCGATCTTTGTGCGCGGAGCGGACGTCGGGGACGTGTTGCAGGTCGACGTGCTAAAGGTGGCGCACAAGGGATGGGGCTGGTCGAGCGTAATTCCGGGTCTGGGATTTCTGAAGGAGCGTTTCGCGGAGCCGTACCTTTTTCATTGGGAACTCGAGGGCGAAGTGAGCAAGTCGATGGCGCCGGCGACTGTGCCATTGCGACCTTTTTGTGGCGTGATGGGCGTGGCGCCGGGGCAAGACGGCGAGTTTCGAACGCGGCCGCCAGGCGCGTTCGGCGGAAATATGGATGTCCGCGAATTGCACAGCGGCGCGACGCTGTACCTGCCGGTGCTGAATTCTGGCGCGCTCTTTTCGGCGGGGGATGCACATGCGGCGCAGGGCGATGGCGAAGTGTGTATCAACGGAATCGAGTGTCCTGCGGACGTGACCCTGCGCTTCCGTGTGCACAAGCGGCGAAGCTTGGCGGGACCGATGATTGAATCGGCGGCGCCAAAAGACGATGCCGACGGTGACGCGTGGATTGTGGTGGAGTCCACGACGGATGCGATAGCAGCCGCGCGAGCGGCTACCTCGCGAATGATCGACTTGCTGGTTGAGCGCTGGGGATTGAGAGACGTGCACGCGTATCTGCTGTGCAGTGTGGCGATGAATTTGCGGCTGAGCCAAGTGGTGAACGAGCCGATGTACACGGTCAGCGCGGCGATCGCGAAAAAGGTGCTGCCGGGGCGGAAACTTTTCTGAGGATCATGCGTAGTTTCAGCAGGAAACGGCTTGCTGAAGAAGCCCTACAGACTGCGGGACAGCACGGCCGGGGACTGACGGAGAGGACAGACAGGAATGTCCGTCCTACTAAGAATGAGACCAAAAACGACCTATCTGGCGTTGTGCGTGATCGGGACGATCTTGCCGTATTGGCAGTTTGTACCGTGGGCGGCGCAACATGGCTTGAGTCTGCCGCTTTTCTTTCGGGAGCTATTCGCGAACCGGATTAGCGCGTTTTTTGGAATCGACGTGATTGTGTCTGCGATTGTGCTGATTTACTTCGCGCGAGTGGAGGGATCCCGAATAGGCCTGAGGCGATGGTGGTTTGCAGTGATTGCTGTGCTGACTGTCGGTGTTTCGCTGGGACTTCCGCTATTTTTGTATTTGAGAGAATTGAAAATTGAGCAGAACGAAATGATGAGTGTACGCTGCTCATATTCGTGTGCGGCGTTGTGTGCGCTGATCGCACTGCAATTGTGAAGAAATAGAAAAAAGCGATTCGCGCAAGCTAAAGAATTCGTTTCGTTTCCCTCCAGATTTGAAATAGCTTCCCTCAAACATTTTTTCCTGACATCTGCGTCCACGACGTCACAGACGTCAGACCGCGTATAAAAACCAGGCATGCTGGCACAGCCCCGGGGGTTGATGAAGGCGAACCACTGTGTCTCGACGATTTCAGGAGACGCCAACGAATGACAAACAAACGGTGTGCCCTATTGTTAGTGATTATCTCGTTCCAGTAAATCTAAAAAAATGCTTGACAAAAACTGAAGATGGGCGAATGATGCGCCCCGTGTACGTTCACGGTCACGTACAGACATAAAACAGGGGTGTGGGAGGTATCCGATGCGCTTTCCTCTTCCAGGTCCTGGCAGTGTCGGTTGCTTACAAAAACGTTATTTCATTGTGCTAGCTGTCCTAATTTTTGGCTGTGCTTTCCAAGCTTTTGGGCAAGAAGCCACCATTGTTGGCACGGTGACGGATCCTTCGGGAGCAGCCGTTGCTAACGCAAAGATAACCGCTACTAGAATAGAAACCGGATTGGCGCAAACCATTGCCACCAGCGACAACGGCGAGTATGTCTTGCCGAACTTGAAGATCGGCCACTACAACGTCAAAGCCGAAGCTACAGGCTTCAAAGTAGCCGAGCAAAAAGACGTGGTGCTCAATGTCGCGGACCGTAGCCGCCTCGATTTTCATATGCAAGTGGGCGCTGCGGCAGAAACGGTAACCGTCGAAGCGAATGCAGTCCAGGTGCAAACAGATTCCGGTGAGCTGAGTAACGTGATCACCGGGCAGCAAGTGCAGCAACTTGCGGTAAATGGCCGCAGCATCTACCAGCTCGCAGCATTAACACCAGGTGCATCCAGTGTCATCGGTAACAACGTCCTCAATACGCCGGTCGGCGGCGACGCCAACGTCGAATTCAACGGCATGCGCCAAAACCACAACATCTATTTGCTCGATGGTGGCGAAGACGATGACCGCGGCGGCGCCGGTGGCATGAGCATCGCCCCCTCCTCGGACGCCATTGCAGAGTTTCGCGCCCTCACTTCAAACTACAGCGCGGACTACGGTCTGTCTTCGGCTGCCACGATGACGATGGTGCTGAAGTCGGGAACGAGCACAATACACGCTTCCGCGTGGGAATTTAACCGCAATGACGCTCTGGATGCCCGCAACTTCTTCAACCCGGCCTCGAACTTAAGCGGTTCCCATAACAAGGTCCAAAAGCTGCGGCTTAACGTGTTTGGCTTCAACGTCGGCGGTCCCGTTACGTTCGGCAAACTTTACAACCGCGATCGCAAGAAAACTTTCTTCTTCTACAATATGGAATGGCGCAGGCTGATCCAGGGTGGTCTTACCAACCGGACCGTGCCTGACCCGGCGACGTACGGTGGGAGCTTCGGTTCCACTACGATCAATGTACCGTCGCAAGCGCAGGTGGCTGATTCTGTGCTCTTCCGGAACTGCCCAGGTGGTGCCGCACCTGCTGGAATCGTCCGAGGTCAGCAATTCCCGGGCAACAAAATCCCTGCCTGCATGCTTGATCCAAATGCCCAGGCCTTGTTGGCGGCGGGTATCTTCCCCAAGCCTACGAGCGGCAGCAACTTCGTCGGTGGCAATAACACCCCCACCGACCTGAAGGAAGAAGTCGTCCGCATCGATCACAACTTCAGCAGCAAGTTCTCGGTGTTCGGCCATTTCGTTGCGGAGCAGGTCAGCCAGGGCTACGGTATAAGCCAGTGGAGCGGCGCCAACGTTCCCACTGTCGGCGACACCTTTGGGAATCCTTCGTACAGCGGCGTGGTTCACACGGCTTACATCATTAACCCGCGGCTCGTCAACGAGATCTCTTTCAACTACAACGGCAACCGCATCAATATTATTCCGTTCGCGGCCTCGGGTTTATCCAGCTTGGCGCTTCCCACTGGATATAACGCCACCAACAGCCGTTTCTTCAGCGGTCCCAACAATCTGAATCGCATCCCGAACATCGACCTCACGGGTAAGACTACCACTCAGTTCGAGATCTCTAGCTGGCCCTGGAGAAATAAGGCCGACGACTATCAAATCCGGGACGATCTCTCTTGGACCAAGGGTGCGCATCAGTTGAAGTTCGGCTTTAGCTGGGCGATCTACAAGAAGGTTCAGGATCTGTTCGGTCAGACGCAAGGCGGATTCAGCTTTGATGGCACCTTCACGGGCAACGACTTCGCCGACATGCTCCTGGGCGACGCAAAGTCTTACCAGGAACTTGCCGTGCAGGACAAAGGTTTCTGGAACAACGTCTCCTGGGCCGCATACGTTCAGGACAACTGGCGTGTCAACCGCAGGTTGACCCTCAACTTGGGTCTGCGCTGGGACGGCGTTCCCCACACCTACGAAGCCAACAACCGCATGGGCAACTTCTACCCGAACCTGTTCGATCCTGCTAAGGCGGCGACCTTCAACAAGAGCGGTACAATCTGCGGACCAACCGATACAGCAGCAACCGGTTGCCCTGGCGGCGCTAGCCCGGGCCTGGGCACCAGCCCCAACCCCATTCTCGCTGGTGTTCCTCTCTACTTGAACGGCATCGGTATCCCCGAGCAGAACGGCGTCCCCAAGGGTTTGGTTAACAACCACTGGGCCAACTTCGGTCCACGCATTGGCTTCGCTTACGACGTGAGTGGCGCCGGTAAGACTGTAGTCCGCGGCGGCTTCGGCATCATGTACGAGCGCATCCAGGGCAACGACATGTACAACGCCGGTCCGAACATCCCGTTCAGCTTTCAGTTGAACACCCCTTCCCCCGTTGAGATGAGCAATCCGCATATATTGCTGGCAACCGGCACAGCCGGTACTCTCCCGATCAATCCAGCATCGATCACCGGGTTGGACGTGAAAAACTACAAACAACCCTCCAGCTATCAGTGGAGCCTCGGCGTGCAACACTCACTCAGCACCAAGACGGTTCTGTCTGTCGCCTACGTCGGGAACACCAACCGCTACCAGAACTTCTACACGCAGTACAATTTGCCACTTCAGTCGGCTCTCCCTGCGCTTATCAATGGCACAGGAAATTACAACACCGCACCGGGTTTGCCGTATCCCGGCTTCAAGTCTCTGCGCCTCTCCGCCACCGAGGCCAACTCGCACTACAACGGTCTACAGGTTGACTTGAACTCACAGATCGGCCGCGATCTGAACTTGCGTGCTCTCTATACCTACTCCAGAACGATTGACCCGGTTAACGGCAGCACCGCGAGTACCACCGGTGGCACGGGCGGCGGCGACTTACAAGACGTCTCTAATCCCTATTTGGGCTGGAGATACGACATCGGGCCGAGCGGCTTTGACCGTACGCACGTTGCCCTGGTCAACTTCATCTACGACATCCCGGTCTTCCGTCACAACTCCAACAGACTCGTAAGGACCACGGTCGGTGGCTGGAGCGTATCGGGAATCGTTACCATGGAGTCCGGTCTACCGTTCAACGTCGGTCTCACCGGTGGCCAGGGCGGCAATGGCCTGCCCAACGCGACAAACCGCCCGAACCTGGTCGGCAAGATCGCCTATCCGAGTGCGGTTTCGCCGACCGGCCAGCAAGTTATCCAATACCTCGACAAGTCGGCCTTCGCGAACCCAGCGATCGGTGCCTTCGGCAACCTAGGCCACAATGCAGTGCGTGGTCCAGGCCGTGACAACTGGAACCTCTCGCTGTTCAAGAGCTTCATCTTCAGTGAGACTCGTGGTAGCCGCTTGGAGTTCGGCGTGGAAACGTTCAATACGTGGAATCACACCCAGTTCAACACAGTCAGCAACAACTTCGGCGCCAGCGACTTCGGCCAATATAAAACCGCCTTCGATCCTCGGATTTTGCAACTGAGGTTGAAGGCCTACTTCTAATCACTGCTTCCGGCTCCGCATCGCGCAGGGCCGTTTGATTTCCCAGCCGCGGCGTGGCGGGTTCGCACACCCGCCCGCCGCGTTTTTTTAATAGCAGGCGCGCACGCGAAGATCGGAAGAAGATACACTGATTCTACCGGCTCAGAATTGCTCGCTATGAACGCATGGAAGCTGACTTGTATCGTTCTGCTACTCCTCCCAACCGCCCTAAATGCACAAACCAACCCCGTCGAAGCTCTCGCACTCGAGCAACAGGGAAAGCTAGCCGAAGCCGAAACAGCCTGGCGCCAAGTCGTGCAGCAGAACCCTAACGATGCCGCAGCCTTCGCCAGCCTGGGCTTAGTGCTGTCCAAGCAGGGCAAATACGAGCAGGCAGTGCCCGTCTACAGAAAGGCGACGGCGCTCAATCCGAAGCTGCCCGGCGTTCACCTCAATTGGGGACTGGCAGAATTCAAGCAAGGCCATTTCGACGCGGCCATTCCTCCCCTCACCGCGGCCCTGAACGCCGATCCCCAAAACATGCAGGCGCGCACGCTGCTGGGTCTGAGCTGCTACGGTGCAAAGCGTTTTGCAGACGCCGCGAAATACCTCGAGCTGCCCGCCAAGTCCGATCCCGCAAATGTTGCATTGCATCAGATGCTCGCGCAAAGCTGCCTGCAGGCAAAAAAATATTCCTGCGCCTTATCCGAGTACCGTCAGATTCTCGAGCAGGACCCGAACTCCGTGGCCGCGCACATGTTGAGCGGCGAAGCCCTCGACGGTCTCGGCCGAACCGTTGAAGCCATCCCGGAATTTCAAGCCGCCGCGAAAGCCGGGCCGCAGGAACCGAACGTCAACTTTGGCCTGGGATATCTGTATTGGAAGCTGCACAAGTACGATAAAGCAAAAGAGGCTTTTGAGCGCGAGCTCGACATTGATCCAAAAAACGCGCAAGCCCTCGCGTATCTCGGCGACATCGAGCTGAAGCGGAATGCACCCGAAAAGGCGCTCCCCCTGCTCAACAAAGCCATACAAACCAGGAACGACATTCGGATAGCATATTTGGATATCGGCGTCATTCTGATGGATCAAAAGCGCTACTCGGAAGCATTGCCGGCACTGCTGCGCGCGGAAAAACTCGATCCCGCGCAACCTGACGCTCACTATCGCTTGGCGCGCCTGTATCGTGAGATCGGCAACGCCGCCGAATCCGAAAGAGAGTTTGCCAAGGTTCGCGAGCTGCACGAGAAGGCTGACGACATCGCATCCAAAATGTCGAATTCTCCTCCGCCTTTGCAGCCCTAGGTGTCGCGAATGTTAGCAAGCACAGGTAACGTCGTGCATTCAAATCTGGTCGGAAGGACGTAATACATGACTAGCCTGGCCACGCTGCTCTTCAACGTTGCTGCAAGGACGCGCATCACCGGAATCGACTGGGTGGTGATCGCGATCTACTTCAGCATTCTGCTGTGCGTGGCCTGGTGGGTCGTGCGCCGTGGGAAGGACTCGGCCGCCGACTACTTCCTCGCCGGCCGCAACCTGAGCTGGTGGATCATCGGCGCGTCCATCTTTGCCTCGAACATCGGATCCGAACACGTCGTCGGCCTAGCAGGTGCCGGCGCAACCAGCGGCGTGGCCCTGGCCCATTACGAGCTCCACGCCTGGTGCTTGCTTGTTTTGGGATGGGTCTTTGTGCCTTTTTACATGCGGTCCATGGTCTTTACCATGCCGGAGTTCCTGGAGCGCCGCTTCAGCCCGAAATCCCGGTATGTCCTTTCGGTCGTATCTATCATTACTTTCATCGTCTCCAAGATTGCCGTCGGCATCTTCGCCGGAGGCGTCGTTTTCGGGACTCTCTTGCCAGAGCTTCGATTACACATTGGCGGGACCGAGATCGATAGCTTCTGGATCGGCTCCGTGCTGGTGATTGCGTTGACCGGCTTGTACACCGCTCTAGGTGGCATGCGCGCGGTGGCCTACAACGATGCCGTGCAAGTGCTGATCTTGATCCTGGGCTCGGCCTCGCTAACGCTGTACGGATTGCACGAACTGGGAGGTTGGAGCGAGCTGCGGCACTGGTGCGGCTCCGATATGTTCAATTTGTGGAAGCCATTAATTCCCCATGGCGTGCAAGGCACCTGGTCTCCGGTGCTCGAAACAAATGCCGCGGGGCAAGTTGTGAAAGAAGCGTGGTATTTCAACGGCTACTTTCCCTGGATAGGTATGTTGTTCTGCGCGCCGATCATCGGGCTGTGGTACTGGTGCACGGACCAATACATCGTGCAACGCGCGCTGGGCGCCCCCAACGAAAAGGTCGCGCGGCGGGGCAGCATCTTCGCTTCCTTCCTGAAACTGTTCCCAGTGTATTTGTTCATCATTCCCGGTCTGATCTGCTTCGCTCTGGCCAAGAGCGGCAAGATTCCCGAGCTCAGCGGAATCATCGGCCCGGACGGGCAAGCACTTCCTTCCGCTGCTCAGGGCGCCTTTCCGATGCTGGTGCAATACCTGTTGCCGCCTGGACTTCGCGGCTTGGTCGTCGCCGGACTGCTTTCCGCTTTGATGGGTTCCCTAGCCGGCGTCTTCAACGCATGCTCAACACTATTCACAGTTGACCTTTACGAAAAGTGGAAGCCCAGCGCCACGCAGCACGAGCTTGTTCGCGTGGGGCGAATCGCCACAACCATCATGGTGATCATCGCGTTGGCCTGGATTCCCGTGATCAAGAACGCTCAGGGCTTGTACGGCTATTTGCAGGCCGTGCAGGGCTATCTGGCGCCACCCATCTTCGTGGTCTTCTTCTTCGGCGTCTTCTTCAAGCGTCTCAACGCCCAAGGCGCGCTGTGGTCCATGCTGATTGGCTTTGTGTTGGGTCTTTTCCGGATGGCCGTCGATACTCCAGCAACGCTTGGCCTGCATGGCTTTGAAAGCGGCTATGCGCCGGGGTCTTTCCTCTGGATCGTGAACAACATCTATTTCCAATACTGGAGCGTGCTGATCACCATTGTGTCAGCAGTGGTGATGGTCGCGGTCAGCTACATGACACCCGAGCCGGATTACGCCTCGCTCAAGAGCCTTACGTTTGCCACCACAACCAAGGAAGACAAAGAGCGCACTCGCGCCAGTTGGGACTGGCGCGAGGTGGCCGGCTCTGCCCTGGTGCTCCTGTGCATCCTCGGCGCCTACCTATACTTCAGAGGCTGAGCGCCACTCATCCCTCGCTGGGCAGCGCTTTAGCGCGTCCCCCCAGCCACGATCCAAAATCGTCATCCCGACGGCAGTCCTCGCGTCTTGTTCGCTCAACTCCACGAAATTTTCCTCAAAATATAACTTGATGTAACTTGCAATTTCTCTGGAATCTGGTATACTTCGTATAGTTAGACATGGGGTGTTTTGGAGTGCGGCAGCTTGCTGCCGCTTTTTTTGTGCTCTTTCGCCGCTCGGGTGGCAGTTTGCGGCTCCTTTTCTTGCCTTTTTGCTTCGATTTTGCACCCCTTTCCGGCTGTTTCCGCGACTCTGCCACGGCCGACACGCAGTGCTGAGTGTCGCCTAACTCCACTAGCCGTCTCCCTGTGAGTTGCTCCCCGGTCCCGACTAACATATGCTAATAATTGCACTTGTGCCGTTTCAACGAGTGTCGGTGCCAACGCTCGATGGCACTTTTCCGGTCGCGCTCACACCCACAAGCCACTACCTGCCGCGGGTTTGCAACGGAAGATCACGGTGCTTTAGAATCAACTTAGCAGTGCTGTCTGCAGCGGAAAAGAGGCATAAATACCTTTGGTTCCAATCGTTTGCAAGCTCTGCAGGGAACGAAGAATTGAATGAACGTTCATTCAATTCTTCGCGCTGCATATCGTCACTGGGGAGGGGATCCGCAAGGCACCACGGGGGTGTTCGCGATGCCTTGCGGGAGAGGGCGCGGCGCGCTAGCACCTTGGCCCGCTCAAACTTTTAGAACTTCAGAAGTGCCGCTAGCCACATTGTCCGGTTGCCACCGTCCGGACCGAAGAAGCCGCCCGGTTGAAGAGTGCTGGTAATCACCCCGAAGTTGTTGTTGGTACCCGTGCTGCACAACTGTCCGCTGCCCGCAACTGGCCCGGGACTTGTGGCACTGGCTGGGCATCCAGTGTTCGGGTTCGCAAAATGGGGCGTGTTGGTCAAGCTGAACGCGTCGGCCCGTAGCTGCAGTGTGAAGCGCTCCGTAAGTTTGAAGGATCGGCTCACGCTCAGGTCCATTTCGAAGTAGCCTGGACCGCGGAACTGATTGCGGCCGGTGTTTCCGTAATGAGCGTTGGCCGCGCTAGTAATGAGTGGTGCCGCGAAGGCGCCCGGGTCGAAGTAGTGGCACGTGGGATCGGTTTGGCCGCAGGTCGAGCCGGTGGGCACGGGCTTTCCATTGCTCAGGCTATACTTGCCAACCAGATCGGCTGTCTGGCCGGAACCATTCGCGTTCAGATTGCCGCCCGAGCCCACTGTGAACGGCAGTCCGGTATAGCGGCTGATTATAGGGCTGATCTGCCAGCCTCCGAGGAGCCAATTGCCCACACCGCTCTGCGCCCAGCGCTGTCCTTTGCCAAAGGGTAGTAGCAACAGGCCGTAGATCTTGATGTTGTGGGTGCGGTCAAAATCGGCCACCGCGCGGTTTTTCGCCCAAAACGTGGGGAACGGGAACCTCAAAGAGGCAAGATCCTCATTGCCCTGGTAGTCGGTCGTCTTCGACCACGTCCACGCAAAACCGGCCGTGGAACCCTGTTTAAACCGGTGCGTGATCTTGGTCTGCATAGAGTCGTAGTAGTTGTTTTTGAAAGGAACCAGCGCGTTGATGGTCCCCGTGTAGTTCTTGCACCCAGGCGCCGGGCAGCCACCCAGCGCAACACTCAGCAGTCCGCCGGCGCTGCCGGTTCCCGGAGGCGAGGCGTTGACATTCATATTGACCAACGGCCGGATGGCGCGCGCGCCGACGTAGCCAGTCTCGAGTACAAACCCTTTCCACGCCTGTTCGACCATGAGATTGAAGGAGTTGACGTACCCACGCCGGAAGGGATTCGGAATCGTCGTCGTGCTGGTGTTGGTGGGAAGCGGGATGACGCCGCTGCTCAGGTCGGGAGGCGGCGTCACCACGATGCCGCTCGGGACGCTGTAGCTTCCACCGCCCAGGCCGGTGCCGTTCAGGCCGGTGATGCTAGCCGCTGGGATGAAGTTGGCGGTGTTCGCCACCACGTTGTTCACGATGACGTTTGCAGGATACGCATTGCGGAAGTAGCGCCAGTTGTTGGGATCGGCGCTCTGACCGAACCCCGCGCGAATCACGGTCGAATCTGTTAGCCGATAGGCGATCCCGATCCGCGGCAGGAACAGCCCATGGCCCACATCCACGCCGTCGTCGCGCGGAATGCTGCCGAAACCGCCGATCAGAACATTCCCGGTGTTCAGATCTAGATAGCGCAAACCCTTGTCGTCCCCGGAATAGCCGAACGGATAGAACTCCCAGCGGACACCAAGAGTTAGAGTGAGCTTGGGAGTCAACTGCCATTGGTCACGTAGGTACCAAGCCCATTGCGACCAGCGCAGCGCATTCGGGTTGAATATCTGGTACGCTTTTCCGGTTGCGCTTGGCAGGCCGAGCAGGAAATCCCCCCAGGCGTTGAACCATGTGGGCGTGCTCCCCTGCAGAGAAGTGACATTGCCGTTGAACTGAAACGCGCCGCGGGGCTGCTGGAACGTGCCGCCTTGCGGCTGGAAATGGTTTAGTTGACTGTGGTTAAACTCGATGCCGCCACGAAAGGCATGCCTGCCCTTATTCCAGCTCAGGTTCGCCCCGGTAACAAACTGCTGGTCCTGAAACAGGAACGGGTTGGCGGGTTGCGCGTTTCCAAAGCTTGGGCCCACTTGGCTCGTGAGGCCTGGGTTTGGGCCCAGCTGGAAGCCTGGAAGACCGTAGTACAGGGTTGGGTCACCTGGAACTCCCGCATTGTTGGTTCCAGGGATTTTCAAGTCGTTAAGCCCTTTGGCCGAGGTCAGGTCGAATGTCGAACCGAGCCGCTGGCGCGTGAAGCCGAAGTTCCAATCCAGCAACACGCTTGGACTAAACGTGTATGTAACGCCGACGCCGACGCTTTGAATCAGGCCCGGAGCGTCGCCGAGTTGGCCCCCGGCCGTGGCGTCGCCCACCGCATCGCCTAGTAACGGCGGATCGAACACCAAAGTCTTGGAGAAGCTGTAGCGGCCGAATACGGTCGATTTCGAGCTGGGTATGTAGTTGATCTTGACATCCGCGGTGTCCCGGTTGAACAGGGCTGTTCCGCTCCCGACGAAATTGTTCAGGCCGTTGGCCGTCGGAAACACCTGCGAAATCTTCGGTTGCAGCAGCTTGACCATCGCTGTGGCTGCGGGATCGATGCGCGACGGGCAGATAACGTTCAGCACGCCGTTGCAAGAGATCTGCTGCTTGCCCGCGCCCTGGGCATTGCCAGTGGCGGGGTCGTAGATGATGGGATTTCCCGGCAAATTACGGAAGTCGCCGCTCGCCATTGCCGCCGTCGGCAACGTCCGCGTATCCGGACCGGCCAGTTGACGCTGCGTCGTGCGCTCGTAATCGAGGAAGAAGAACAGCCTGTTCTTTACTATCGGGCCA
>Ga0070698_100001481_pt1 | contig 26082 bp, 13 predicted proteins | sample KBSK1502metaG_FD_65477 | JGI IMG/M metagenome (GOLD analysis project Ga0070698, IMG submission 65477) | Corn, switchgrass and miscanthus rhizosphere microbial communities from Kellogg Biological Station, Michigan, USA - KBS K1-50-2 metaG | ecosystem: Host-associated > Plants > Roots >... | reverse complement strand
CTCCCAGTAAAGCCAGAAGTATTCCCTGGCCAACAACCAGCCTGAAGACGTGACGGCGCTGCGCCCCCAGCGCCAGGCGAATGCCGATTTCGTGCGTGCGCTGGGACACGGAATAGTTGATAACGCCGAAGACACCAACCATCGCCAGCACCAGAGCCAACCCGCCAAAGAGGCCGAGCAGTAGCGCGTTGAAACGCTGCCCGGCAACCGAGTTGGAAAGAACCTGGTCCATGGTTGCTATCGTGAGCGGTAGGTCTTTATCGAGCGCCCTGACCTGCTCCCGCACTGCCGGCGCCAACGACAAAGGATCCCCGGTGACGCGCATCATCACTGCCAGAAAACCATTGGGTTCCTGGAGGTGCGACAAATACATTTCGGGGTTAGGCGGAGAATTCAGCGCTTTATGGTGCACATCTCCCACCACGCCAACGACGGTCAACCAGGGGCTGGCAATTATTCGCAGCCGACGGCCGACCGGATCTTCACCAGGCCAATAGAGGTTAGCCATCCTCTCGTTGATGATTACGTTCGGTACAGGTTGCGGCTCGTTGAAATGTGCTGGGTAAGGCTGTTGCTCATACCACCGAATGAGCGGCAGCGACACTCGCGCATCTGCTTCGCTAAAGAACCGGCCTCGACGCAAGGGAATTTTCAAAGTGCGAAAATAATCATTGCTGACGCTGCGCAAGGCGGCCTGTTGTTGCTGCCCCGGAGGCGGATCGGGTCGCCCCTCAATAACAAAGCCCGCCCAGTTATCACCCGGGTTCAGCGGCGTTCGCGTTGTAGCCCCGACCGACTCGACGCCCGGAAGGCCTTTGAGCTGATCTATAAGCTGCTCATAAAACGCCATCTGCTGTCGCGCCTCGTGGTATTTCAAACCAGGCAGCGGAAGGTCGAGGCGCAGCACCTGGTGCGGATCGAAGCCGGGGTCAACGCGCACCAGACGCACGAAGCTCTGCAGCATCAGCCCGCCACCAACAAGCAGGATCATTGCCAGGGCAAATTCCAGCACTACTAGTGTGCTGCCGATGCGGCGGCGACCGGGTCCTGCTGATCCTCGGGTTCCTTCATTGATCCATCGATTCAAACGCAAACCGGAATTGCGCCAAGCTGGAACTATTCCAGTCAGGATCCCGGCGAGGACTGAAAACCCAACAGTCGCCAGCAACACTCGGCCGTCCAGGTTGACCTGTTGCAAACGCGGAACATTAATCGCTTTGATTTTGGGGAGTAGATCAATCAACCAAACCGCCAACAGCAGGCCGGATGCCCCGCCCAGTACGCTGAGCATTAAGCTCTCGGTCAACATTTGGCGAATCAAGCGCCAGCGCCCGGCTCCGAGCGCCGTCCTGATAGCCATTTCGCTCTGGCGCGCAGCTGCTCGGGTGAGTAATAGATTGGCCACATTCGCACAGGCGATCAGCAGTACAAAACACACGGCACCAAACAAAACAAACAATGCCAGACGAAAATCTCCCACTGTGTTTTCGTGAAGTGAAACCGCCTGCACGCCGTGGCCGATGTTGCTGTTCGGATAAGCCTGCTCCAGTTGACCGGCAATGTGCGCCAGTTCTGCCTGCGCCTGATCCAGGGTGACGCCCGGCTTGAGCCGGCCCATCACCTGATTGCTGTGTTTCCCTTCTCTACGCGCCTCCGCAGTCAGGTCAATCGGCAGGATTACATCGGGGATCAGCTCCAGGGTCGGGATGATGCCGATCACCGTGTAGCTTTGATCGTTCAAGCTGATCGTCTGGTTGATAACTCCTCGGTCATCGCCGAAGCGTTCGGTCCACAATTTCTCACTGAGTACTACTTCTTTGGCGCCGCCTACCTGATCCGCATCAGGCGCAAAAGTTCGACCAAACAAAGGCTGCACACCCACAACGGGAAAGAAGTCTGCAGAAACTTGCGCTGCGGTGACCGTCACCGGATCTCCCCTTCCCGTAAGATTGAGTCCGTCAGGTTGGATAAGCGCCAGGGAGTCGAACGAATGCGCTCGCTGTTTCCAGGCGACGAATTCGTGTGCGGAGATCGGCAGATTCGCGGTCGCAGACTTAGCTCGTCTTTCCCAAACCATGACGAGTTGTTCCGGGTCTTTGAATGGCAAGGGCCGCAACAGTACCGCGTTGACCACGCTGAAAATTGCGGTGTTCGCGCCGATGCCAAGCGCGAGTGTGATCACGGCAATCAAGGTAAACCCGGAATTCTTACGCAGCGTTCGCGCGCCATAACGTATGTCTTGCCAGATTGTTTCCACAACCAACCTCTTGTGCTTTTGAGATCTCAAATTTGAGATCTCAAATCTCAGATTTATTCGTACCTCAACGCTACCAGCGGATCGACCCTCGTCGCCCGTCGCGCCGGTATGTAAGAAGCCCCCAGCGCCACGATGCCCAACAGCAGCGGCACTCCGCCAAACGTGAGCAGATCGGTTGCGCCCACGCCATAGAGAAACCCCGCTATCAAACGTGTCACGGCAAACGCGAGCAACAAACCCACTCCGAGCCCAAAGGCAATAACGAACAGTCCCTGGCCAAGTACGAGTCGCAACACATCTTTTCTCCCGGCGCCCAACGCCATGCGCACCCCGATTTCCCTTGTGCGTTGTGCGACCGAATAAGAAACGACGCCATAGATTCCAATCGCGGCGAGCAGTAATGCGAGTACGCCGAAACCGCCAAGAGTCCACGCCGCTACGCGTGACGGAAACAACGACAGGTTCACTTGATCACGAAGCGTCTTCACGTCAGCGATGGGAAGTTTTGCGTCGAGGGCCCGTATGTGTTCGCGCACTGCGGGTGCGAGAGCTTGCGGCTCGCCTGTGGTGCGCACCACCAGGATCATCTTTGGATCGTATGACTGCAGCACGGGTTGGTAGACGTATGGATGGGACTCCTCGCCGAGCGAACGATACTTGCCGTCACGCGCGACGCCGACAACTTCGAAAAATGGGCCCTCAGGTCCAGCCACACTCAGGCGCTTGCCGAGCGCATCCTCATGAGGCCAAAGTATCTCGGCCAGAGTCTCGTTAATTACTACGACTCCAGGCGCACCTTTACGATCGGTCTCAGCGAAATCACGCCCGCGCAGCAGCGGCGTTTCCATCGTCTTGAAATAGTTAGGGCCTACCACATTGAAGCCAACGTCGACGCCTTCATCGTTGCGTTGGGCTCCATTGCCCTCAGCCATGACCTGGTATTGCGCGAACGAAAAACCCAGTTGCTGAAATCTCACCAGGCTGGCGCGCTCGACGCCCGGCTGCGCCTGGACGCGGGTGAGTAGATCGCGGTAGAAGTTGCTGCCTTCTGTTTCGTTGTAACGCAACAATCCGAGATTGATTGGTACAGTCAGCGCGCGGTCGACGCGAAAGCCCGGATCAATCCGGTTCGCGCTCTGCAGCGAGCGAATGAAAAGTCCGGCGCCAATTAGTAGGACTACCGATAGAGTCAGTTGCGCCGTAACAAACACGGCGCGCAGTCGAGAGCGACCTGTGCTCTGCCAGGAGCCTTCACTTTTCAAGGCTGTAATGATGTCCAGTCGCGACGCCTGAAGCGCCGGGGCGAGTCCGAAGATGATGCCGGTTGCGATCGAGACGATTAAGGTGAAGGCGAGGACCCGGTAGTCTAATCCCAGCTCAAGCGTGGCCAGTGGCGTCGTTTGCAAATAAGTGCTGAGCAACTGATTCGCCCACCATGCCAGCAGTAATCCGAGGGCCCCACCGGCTACGCCAAGCAGTACGCTCTCCGTCAACCACTGGCGCACGAGTCGCGAGCGACTTGCGCCGAGCGCCTGACGAACTGCAGTTTCACGTCGCCTGATGGCGGCGCGAGCCAGCAACAGGCTGGCAATATTCGCGCACGCGATCAAGAGCACCAGGGCCACAACCGCGAGCACGATTCCCGCCAGCGGCAGTGCTTCCTGTTGATCGCGCGGATCCATGCCCCCGCTCATGCCCAGAAGTTGCACACTCCGAAGAGTCTGAGCATCGACCTTGCCCCGGTAAGCCTCGGCGATGTGTCGCGCTACCGTGCCTAATTCCGTGGCAGCCTGCTCGCGCGACACGCCGGGATTTAAGCGCGCAAACACCGCCAGCCACTGACTGTTCCGTTCGTTGAATCTGTTTGAGAATGGATCTGCGGCACTACCAGCTTCCGGTGGGTTGAGCACGGGTTGCATCAGGAGCGGCACCCACAGTTCGCGGTTAAGTCCGACTTCAGTGCCAATGAAATTCTTTGGCGTAACGCCGACCACGGTGAAACCGAGTCCGTTTATAGAAATCTGCCGGCCGACGATGCTCGCGTCAGAATCAAAGCGGGTGCGCCAGAGATGTTCGCTAAGGACGACGACAGGCGTCGGCGTTTGTCCTTCTGCCTTATCGAAAGTGCGGCCCTTGAGGGCGTCGACGCCGAGCACATCGAAGTAGTTTCCAGTGACGTACTCCCCCTTGATGAGTTCCGGTTCACCGTTCGACGAGAGGCTGAATTCACTCGTGCCCGTCACGGCTGCCATCCCTGCGAAACTTTTTGTTTGCTCAGCGTAGTCAAGATAGTCCGGGTAAGAGATCGACGCGCGCAGCCATGTGAGACGGTCCTGCTCCTTAACCACCGGCACGGGTCTAATCAGAAGAACATTTACAACACTGAAGATCGCTGTGTTGAGCCCGATACCAAGAGCCAACGACACAACTGCCACGACGGTGAAAGCGGGCGACTTCCAAAGCATCCGCAATCCGAAACGCACGTCCTGAAATAGTGTCCTCATAAGTTACCTACTGGCTCAATTTCAAAAGAAACCCTTTTTGTAGTGCGGTGACCTGTCACCGGTTTGGTCCGGGGCGGTTTGTCGCCCAGGTCTTTCGTCGCTTTAGGTCAACGATCGTCGCGACAGGTCGCGACCGGGAAAACGGTGACGGGTTACCGCACTCCAAAATATCTACTCGTAGCGCAACGCGGTTAAAGGATCGACTTTCGTTGCGCGTCGCGCCGGAACGTAACAAGCAATCAACGCCACCAGTGTCAGCAAAAACGTAATCGCAACGAAGGTAAGCGGGTCAGTCACACTAACTCCGAAGAGCAGGCTGCGAAGCAATCGAGTCAACGCAAACGACGCCACTAAGCCAACTGCCACACCCACCGAAATCAGCAGCATTCCCTGCCTGATGATCATCCGCAACACGTCGCCAACCTGTGCCCCTAACGCCATGCGAATACCAAATTCGTGGGTGCGTTGGGCCACGCTGTAAGCGGTGACGCCGTAAATCCCGGCGGCCGACAGCAGTAATGCAATGCCGCTAAAGAGTCCCAATAGGAACAGATTGAAGCGCGGTTGCGTCACCGCAGCGCTCACAATGCGATCCATCGTCTTGATGTCCGATACGGCCGCGGACTTGTCCACTTCAGCGGCAGCTTGACGGATAGCCCCGGCGACAGCAGTCGGCTCGACCGACGTGCGGACTACCAGGAACATGTTTGGAAATGAGTCTTGCAGGGCCGAAAGATAAAACTCCGGCGCCCCGGCTTCGCGCAGCTCCAGATTTCTGATGTCAGCCACAACGCCTACAATCTCCCACCACACCGGTTGGCCCTTCGCGTCGGTATTGCCGAGATTGATTCTCTTGCCGATCGGGTTTTCGTTGGGAAAGTCGCGTTTCGCAAGCGCCTGGTTCACGATCATTACCAGCGGCGTGGATTCGGTGTCACGGTCGTTGAACGCGCGCCCTTGCACCACCGGAATATTCATAGCGTGAAAATAGTCCGTGCTCACAGTCCGATAATTTCCTCCGGGCCACTTGTCTATGGTTAGCGGTGGGCGACCTTCGATTCTGAACCCGGCGGTGGGACCTTTGCCGAGTGGCAACGTATTTATCGCGCCCACAGCCTCGATCCCGGGAATAGAGCTGACGCGCTGAATGGTCTGACTGTAGAACGATATGTAGTCAGCATCGCGGCGATAGTTGCTGCCGGCCGGTGATAATTGGACCGTCAGCAACTGTTGTGAAGTGAAGCCGGTGTCGACGGATTGCAATCGCAGGAAACTACGAAACAAAAGACCGGCGCCAACCAACAACACAACTGACAAGGCTACTTCACCAACGATAAGCAGGTTGCGCATACGGTTGTGGCGCCGGCTGCCGGATGCGCTGCGCCCGCTCTCTTTCAGCGACTCGTGAACGTCGGTTTTTGAGATTTGCAGTGCAGGCGCGAGGCCGAAAAGAATTCCGGTGAGTACAGAAGCGAAGAGCGTAAACGCGAGCACGCGCCAATCCAGATTGATTTCACCAGCACGCGGAAAGTCCTGCGGCAACAACTTCATCATCAAAGCGACGCCCCAGATGGCCAGCAACAATCCAATGCCGCCGCCGGCAAGCGCGAGTATCAGACTCTCGGTGAGCAGTTGTCGCACCACGCGGATTCGCGATGCGCCCAGAGCTGTTCTAATTGCCATTTCTTTCTGACGCGCTGAGGCACTCGCGAGCAGCAGGTTCGCGACATTAAAGCAGGCAATCAGTAAGACGAATCCCACGGCTCCAAACAACAGCAACAGCATCGAACCAGTCTCTCCGACCAGATGCTTATGCAAAGAAACGACGGGATTGAAACTGCGATTATTAGTTTCCGGATACTGCTGCCGCAGGCGCGTAGTAATAGTCTCCATTTCACTTACCGCCTGGGGTAACGACACACCGGGTTTAAGTAACGCGACGGCAGCAAGCATCCCAAACCCGCGCACCTGGGTGGGATCCTGTCGTTCACTCATCGTCGGCGCGAGTCTAAAAGGCGGGAGCCATACATCAGTCTTGTCAGGATATTGAAAGCCGGGCGGCGCAATTCCTACCACCGTGTAGCTATTGCCATCGAGCGTGATTGGTTTGCCTACGAGCGACTCATCACCACCAAAACGCCTCTGCCAGAGTCCATGACTGACGACTACAACTGGAGCGTGGCCTGCCTGTTCGTCCGCGGTGATGAAGAAGCGGCCGCGTTCAGGTTCAGTTCCAAACACCGAGAAAAAGTCGGCGGAAGTCATCGCCAAATCCAGGCGCTCCGCCTGATCGGCCAGCGCGAGATTCGTCGGACGCGTGAGTATCGCCGCCAGGTGTTCAAAGACTGTGTTCTGGGCGCGCCAATCGAGGAAGTTAGCAGGACTAATCTGGACTCGCTTGCCGTCGCGTCCGAGTGCCTGAATCGCGACGATGCGTTCACTCTGTCGATACGGTAAAGGCCGCAGCAAGACGGTGTTGACAACGCTGAATATTGCCGAGCTGGCGCCGATACCAACCGCAAGTGTGACCACCAGGATCGCCGTAAAGCCGGGATGCTTGAGCAAACTGCGAACACCGTAGCGAATGTCTTTAAGTAGTCCTTCCATGAAAGCTTCCTCCATCCCAACGACGACTCTTTGGAGTGCGGTGACCTGTCACCGCTTTGGTCTTGGGCGGCTTGACGCCCAGATCTTTCAGTAATTGCCAGTCCAACGTTGGTCGCGACAGGTCGCGACGGCGAAAAGCGGTGACCGGTCACCGCACTCCAAAAATTACTCGTCTCTGAGTGCGACCAACGGATCAACTTTCGTTGCCCGGCGAGCCGGGACGTAACTTGCCAACAACGCGACGACGATTAACGCGATCGCGACAGCAATAAACGTCGCCTTATCTGTCGCCGTTACGTGAAACAGCAGGTTCTCAAGAAAACGAGTTAGCCCTAACGCACCGGCCAGTCCTACCACTACGCCAATGAGAGTCAGTTTCATCCCGTTGCTCACCACTAACTTCAGAACATCAGCAGTCCGCGCTCCCAGGGCGATGCGAATTCCAATCTCCTGTGTACGCTGCGAGACGGCGTAAGACATGACTCCGTAAATTCCCACCGACGCCAACAGCAAGGCGCAAAGTGCAAAGACAGCCAGGATGTAAGTCATCAGCCGCTTCGGCGAGGCTCTTTCGAAGAGCATCTGGCTTATGGTCTTGATGTTGGAGACAGGCAATGCCGCATCGAGCGCATGGACCTCGCTGCGAACGCCTGACGCCATCCGCGTTGGATCCTGCGTTCCGCGAATGATGAGATTCATCGTCAGATACGAGTTCTGGGAGTAAGGCAAATAGGCGGTGGGGTCTGGTTGCTCGTCCAGGTCGTCGTCAATTACGTCGGCAACCACGCCGATGATTTCTTGAATCTCCTTTTCGTCACCGCCGAGCTCGAGTCGCTGTCCGATTGGCTGCAGCCCCGGCAGGTACTTCCTTGCAAACGTCTCGTTTACCAGAATTACCCGGCCTGCCTTGGCGTCATCCTGTGCGGTGAACAAACGCCCGCCGCGCAAGGAAGTACCAATGGTGTCAAAGTAACCAGGAGTGGTGACGCGTATCTCAACGAATGGCTCTTCACCCTTGGTGAAAGGTGTCTGGCCCACGATTTGGAAAGTGTTGCTGTTATCTGATGAGCTGAATGGGACTATGCTGGCAATGCCGGAATTCATCACGCCAGGCATGGTTCCCACGCGGCCGAGCAACTGCTGATAGAAATCGCGCCGCTTGTTCTTGTCCTCATAGCTATCACGCGGCAGCGAGATCTGCATCGCCAGCACATTCTCGGGTTTGATCCCAAGGTCGGCGCGCTGCATCGCGATAAAACTTCGCACCATCAACCCTGCGCCCACGAGCAGCACCAGCGAAAGGGCGACTTCTGCAACGACGAGTGTGCTGCGTAGCCGGCTGTGCCCTCCTCTGCCGGAGTCGCCTCGGCCACCCGCTTTAAGTGCCTCGTTCAGATTGGTCCGCGTCGAGTGCCAGATAGGCGCCAAACCCGCAACCATGCCTGCCAGCATCGACACAGCGAAAGTAAAAAACAGGACGTTGAGGTTGATTCCCAGACGATTCCACCCGGGAATATATTTTGAATAGTCTGCAGGGATACCTCGTGCCAACGCTTCGATCGCCCAGACCGAAATAAATAGCCCTATCGTGCCGCCGGCGATTCCCAGGATTGCGCTTTCAGTTAACGCTTGCCGGATAAGACGCGCGCGGCTCGCTCCGAGGGCCAATCGCACCGCAGTCTCACGCTGTCTGGCAACCGCGCGCACCAACAGCAGATTCGCCACGTTTGCACAGGCGATGAGAAGCACAAACACAACAGCGCCCATGAGAATCGGCACACCAGTACGCGCGCCTCTCACGGCGTCATCCGTAAGCGTGACGACGCCAACATCGCGACCACTATTAGTCTCGGGAAATTCTTCCTTTGCCCGCTTGGCAACCGCGTGCAGCTCAGCCTGCGCCTGAGCTAAGGTAGTCCCTGTCTTCAGCAGGCCTATGACTCTTAGGTAGTGGCTCTGTCGGTCGTGTTGTTCGTCTCGATCGAAGACGAGCGGCGTCCACATCACGCCGCCGTTGTAGGGATAATTGAAGTCTGCCGGCATCACGCCGACAACTGTGAACGGCTTGCGGTTTAGCGTGATCGTCTTGCCGACGATCTTCGGATCACCATCGAAACGTTCCTGCCAGAAACTGTTCTTGAGTACGACTACCTGTTCGCGTCCCGGTTCACTTTCTTCTGGTAAGAACGTGCGTCCCTGGGCTGCCTTCACGCCCAGCGCATCGAAAAACCCGTGCGTCACACCGTATCCGGGAAACCGTTCCGGGTGGGAGCCGTCTGACAAGTCGAAGGAAACCTGGTCAATCGCGACGAGTTGCTCGCAGGTTTGATTCTGCTCCCGCCATTCAGTGAAGTTTCCCGGCGCCACTGAACCGCGCAGGGTACCGACTGCCGGATTCTGTTCCCATAAAACCAGGAGTCGCTCCTGATTGGGAAAGGAGAAGGGGTGGAGGAGTAGAGCATCAACAGTGCTGAAAATCGTGGTATTGGCGGCGATGCCGACGGCCAGAGTCGCCACTACGACCGCCGTGAAGCCCGGGTGCTTGAGTAAACTGCGAACGCTGTAACGGATCTCCTTTAGTAGTGTTTTCATCAAGACTCCTATCCAGCGACAACTCTTTGGAGTGCGGTGACCTGTCACCGCTTTGGTTCTGGGCGGCTTGACGCCCAGTTCCTTCATGATTTTTCAGTCCGACGGTGGTCGCGACAGGTCGCGACCGACCAAAGTGGTGACAGGTCACCGCACTCCAAAAATCATTCGTACCTCAGCGCCACTAAAGGGTCGACCCTGGTGGCGCGTCTCGCCGGGATGTAACAAGCGAGAAACGCAACCGCGAGCAGGCCAAAGGTTACAGTTGCAAAGGTGACAAAATCGGTGGGCTTCACTCCAAACAACATGCTCGCCAAAACTCGCGTCAGCCCGTATGCCCCGGCCAACCCTACAACTACACCCAACAACGCCTGTGACATTCCGTTCCTGAGCATGAGTTTCAAGACATCTCCCGCTCGGGCGCCGAGCGCCATCCGGATGCCAATCTCGTGCGTGCGTTGAGTGACGGTGAAAGCCATCACACCGTAAATACCGATCGCCGCCAGCAACAACGCCACGCCGGCAAATACGCTAAGCATCACCGAAGAAAAGCTATGGAGAGCCAGCGAGATGGCCCGTACTTCCTTCATCGTGTGCACATCGAAGACCGGCTGGTCCTTATCGATTGCCCAGACCTGCTCTCTTATCGGCGCTGCCATCGCTGCCGGATCAACTTTCGTCTTCGCTACCAACACCATTCCCCGCCACACGTCCTGTGCGTAAGGAACGTAGTAGTCCGGAGTAACCGGAAGATTCATTTCATGCTTTACGTCCTGGACCACGCCAACCACCTGCATCCAGGGGTTCTCCTCGAGCGGGCCGGTATAACGCATGCGCTTCCCGATGGGATCCGTGTTGGGCCAGTACTTCCGGGCCAGCGTTTGGTTGACGATAATGACCGGCGTCGAGCCGGTCCTGTCTTGTTCAGTGAAGAAGCGACCCTGTAACAGGGCAATGCCCATGGTTTGAAAATAATTCGGCGAGCAAACTCGATAGCGCCCGTCAAACTCCTGTCCGGGTGGCGGTTCAGGTATGCCTTCGACAAGAAAACTGTTTGACGCATTACTGCCTCCCAGCGGGAGGAAATTCACAACCGCGGCCGAGGTGACGCCAGGGAGTCCTTCCACGCGCCGCACTAGTTCAGCATAGAAGGCAACGCGCTGCGGTTCCTCCTTGTACTTCGCGACCGGCAGCACGAGGTTCATCGTCATCAGATTTTCAGCGTCGAACCCTGGATCTGCTTTCACTAACTGCAGGAAGCTGCGAATCAACAATCCGGCGCTTACCAGCAGCATTAGCGACAGCGCTACCTCGGCGACTACCAACAAGCCGCGCAGTCGATGCGAGCTTGAGGTAGCTTGTTGACTGCCTTCCTTCAACGCATTATTTAAGTCAGGTTTCGAAAGCTGCCATGCAGGCGCCAAACCAAATAAGACACCACTCAATATCGAAAGGAGCAGCGCAAATCCCAGGACCAGCAGGTTAATTCCCAGTTGACTCCATCCGGCCGCGAAGCGCGCCGCTTCACCTGGGTTTGCGGTGCGAATAAGATCAATACTCCAGTAGGCGACCAGTATTCCCAGCGCGCCGCCGGCAATGCCGAGCATTACGCTCTCGGTCAGTAACTGCCGAATGATGCGTAAGCGGCTGGCCCCAAGGGCCGCGCGCAAGGCAATCTCCCGCTGACGCCCGGCCGCTCGCGCAAGCATCAGGTTGGCGACGTTGGCGCAACCAATCAGAAGAACGAACCCAACTGCCGCCATCATTACCCACAACGCAGTCGCGTACATGCGAACCGTGTCCTGCAAAATCGGGTAAATGACGACGCCACGGCCGGTGTTAGTTTCGGGATACTGCTTTTCCAGCTGAGCGGCGATGATGTCCATTTCAGCCTGGGCGCTTTGTATGGTCGCACCTGGTTTCAGCCGGCCAATTGCCAGGTGGTCGTGGCTGCCGCGGCTGCCCGCGAGTTCCGGAGTTAAAGCAAACGGCGCATAAATCTCGCCGCCTTTGGGATAGTTGAAGCCGGGCGGTAGCACGCCTACCACCGTGCGCTGGACGCCGTTGGTCGCAATGATTTTGTTGACTATGTTGGGATCGCCGCCGAAGCGACGCTGCCAGAGGTTGTAACTAAGAAGGGCGACTGTGTCTTTGCCCGGCTCGTTTTCCTCAGCGGTGAAGCCACGACCCAGAATTGGTTTGACACCAACGATGTCAAGGAAGTTTGCAGTTACCTGAAAACCCTGAACCCGTTCCGGCGTCTCCCCTCCGGTGAGATTCGTACTCCACCAACGATAAATCCCCAGATGTTCGAACGACTTACTCTGAGCGCGCCAATCGAGATAGTTCGCAACTGTAACTTCGTTTCGCTCGACGCCACGGCTCGGCACTTTATCCCAGAGGGCAACTATGCGATCGGGGTCAGGAAACGGCAGGGGCTTCAGTACCAGTGCGTTGATGGTGCTGAAGATCGCTGTGTTAGCGCCGATCCCCAGTGCCAGGGTAATCACGGCGATAACCGTGAACGCAGGCCGTTTCAACAGACTTCGAAATCCATAACGGACGTCCTTTGAAAGAGTGTCCATCGCTGTCCCTCCTTCGAAACGTGAACGCTACCCAGGGGTTGGCCTTGTGGCCGCTCAATCGCACTGTCACAAACGGGGGAGAATTTAGTTATTCGCTATCCAGCCATCTTCCAGCCGCACGATCCGGTTACCGTAGGCGGCATTAGTCTCGGAGTGCGTGACTTGAACGATGGTGGTGCCTTCATCATTAAGGCGCTTGAACATATCCATGATCTCTTTGCCCTGGCTGGAATGGAGATTCCCGGTTGGTTCATCGGCGAGAATAATGCGCGGATTGGCTACCACCGCGCGCGCGATGCCGACGAGTTGTTGTTGACCACCGGAGAGCTGGCTGGGGAAGAGATCCTTCTTGCCTACGATCTGAAATTTATCGAGCGTGTCGCAGACAATCGACTGCCGATCCTTCTTGCTGACGTCGCGATAGGAGAGCGGCAGTTCAAGGTTTTCGAAAACGGTTTGATCGTCGAGCAGGTGATAACTTTGAAAAACGAAGCCGATGTTACTGTTGCGCAGGGCCGCCCGCTTTTTGGTGTCCAACTTGTGCACAGCTACCTCGTCAAAAAAATACTCCCCGGCCCACGATTGATCGTGCATACCGAGGATGTGCAGCAATGTCGACTTCCCTGCCCCCGACGGCCCCATGATTGAAACAAACTCGCCCGGCTGTATATCAAAGTCGATGCGACGAAGGACATACGTTTTTGCCGGGCCGTACGAAAAAGCTTTTTCTACGTTTCGCAGGCTTATCATCCTATCGCTCCCAGACCGTTCTCCCTGGCGTCGCGCTTCGCATCTTCAACCTCGCGGCGGTTGGCGCCGGCTTCTTCTTCAACAATCAAGCCGTCAAACAAGTGGACGATCCGATCGGCGTGCTGGGCATAACGCGCGTCGTGCGTAACCATGCAAATCGTGGCCCCGCCTCGATGTAAGTCGCGCAGGAGTTCCATTACGGCCTCGCCGTTGGTTGAATCCAGGTTACCCGTCGGCTCGTCCGCTAGCAGGATGCTCGGCTGGCCGCCCACGGCGCGGGCCACCGCAACGCGTTGCTGTTGACCGCCCGAAAGCTGACTGGGCAAGTGCTTGGCTCGATGTCCCATGCCCACACTTTCCAGCGCTTCAGTCACGCGCTTTTTGCGGTCTGCTGAGTTCATGCCCCGATAGGTGAGCGGCAATTCGACGTTTTCATAGACCGTAAGGTCACCGATCAGGTTAAAGCTCTGAAAAATGAAGCCCACTTCACGGTTACGAATCCGCGCCCGTTCAGACATCGAAAGATTCTCGACCGGCTTTTCGTTAAGTACGTATTGGCCATCGCTCGGCGTATCCAGCAGGCCGAGGATCGACAGCAACGTCGACTTGCCACAACCCGACGGGCCGGCGATGGAAACGTATTCGCCTTTCTGGATGTCGAGCTGTATTCCGGAAAGGGCGTGCGTCTCTACTTCGTCGGTGTAGAAAACTTTCTTTACGTCCGCCAGGTGAATAAGGGGATCTGTTGAGCTCATTTTTGTCTCCTTGGGTTAGTTGAATCTTTGGACGCGTCCTTGCGGCTTGGCCGCCTTGCGGTAAGGCTACGTCTTACCGTCTGCCCACTCTTTATTCGAGGCTCCGCCTCTGTTTGGAACTTCGGCTTAACGCACGCGGATACGGTCGTAACTATCCATCGCCGATGTGTCTGACAGGATGACCTGATCGCCTTCTTTAAGTCCGCTCACTATCTCGATTGTGCTTACTGAGCTGCGGCCCAGTGTGACCGGAGTATGTGTAGCTTCCTGTCCATCCGGGCTCAGGCGAAACAGCTTGACTGTTGTTTGCCCTTGCCCAAATGCCGGACGGCCAACATATAAAACGTCACTTAGACGCTCGAGCTCGATGGTTCCGTCGACACTGAGATCAGGCCGAGCGCTGCCCGGCAACGGCCCGGTCAATGCCACATCAACTACAAACGTGCCCTCGCGTGCAGCAGGGTCTATGCGCATAACAGAGCCCTGAATGATTCCGTTGCGCGTATCCACCGCAACCGGCTGGCCAAACCTCACGTCTTTAATCTGAGTTTCCGCAATCTTCAATTCGGCTTTCAGCGAAGCAGGATCAGCCACGCGCGCGATGTTCACTCCCGGCGTGAGCTGCTGCCCAACCTGCACGGAGACTTCCTGCAGCACGCCGCTGGTGCCGGCGCGAACTTTTAGCAACGCAGCCTGATCTCTTTTCAGTGTCGCCAGGGCGCGCAACTGTGAAATCCGGGATTCCGAGGCGTTAATCTGTGCCTTTACTGATTTCGCGTTTACCGACAAGCGCTGTTGCTCGACCTTCAGCCTGTTGCCGAGGTCCACAACATTCATACGGGAAATCTTGAGCAGCAACTCGGGCACAAGACCCTGTTTGCCGAGTACTTCGTCGGTGTCGAGCTGCAATTTCGCCTGACTGTATTGGGAGTTAATGCTGGCAATCGTTGACTGCTGCGTCATCGATTCACTTTCAAGACGGGTACGCAAACTTTCCTTATCAGCTTCCGCCGCCTTCACCTGAAAGTCGGCGTCCATCGCCTCTTGCTCCAGCTTGGGATTCGAAAGCTCGACAATTATTGTGTCAGCCCCAACTTCAACCCCCGCCTGAAGCAGGATTTTTTCTACTCGTCCTTCCGAAGGCGCCGGAACGTACCGGACCAATTGGGGAACGAGGGTTCCAATGCCCCGCACTTCACGGAGCATCTGTCCACGCTTGACGGTATCGATGACCGCGGTGGAGCGATCGAGTGTGGGAGCAGCTCGCTCAAGTCGGGATAGTCCAAAAGTTATTCCGCCAACCGCTGCCACACCGACAACGATCAAAACGATGCTGCGAATGCGCTTCTTGAGTTTAGATTTTCCGGTACGCTTTATGTCCATGAAGTTTACTGCTTGCCGCCTGCACCCCCGGCTCAACCTTCAGGGGGTGGGTCTTTCAAAAAAATACAGTTCGGGCCAGGCTACCGGGAATCAAGGCCCGTGCCAGCGACGAGTTTGACGTTGTGGACTCCGAATGAGTTAACAAACTAAGCGTTTATCCCATCAATTGTTCGCTTTGAAGTGAAGCCAAGAGCCGATTGGGGTGGACCGTCGAGCAGTTAAGAAAGGAGAGAACGTATCGCTATCGGGATGGCTCAGTCCCATTTTTGAGAAATATCCGGAATATCGGAGGGGCGGATCCTTATTCGGAGCCCGGCGAACTTCGGCTGCTGGCTGGGTTGAGCGTGACGAATTGTGCGCCGTAAGCGGGCTGCGGCATCTGTCTATCGAAGCAAAACTTCTTGACTATTAATCCCGAGCGAGTATATATGTGGGATCACCACATATGGAGACGAATGATGCTTGATCGAGAAGTAAAAAGAGGCAGTGCGGAAATGCTGATTCTGGCCCTGGTCGAAGATCGTCCACGCCACGGCTATGAGATAGCGAAATTAATCGAACAGCGCTCTGACGGCGTGCTGCAGTTTCACGTAGCGTCACTTTATCCGCTGCTCTATCGCCTGGAAAAGCGCGGCTTGATTGGCGGGCGGTGGGTGGAAAAGGCGGGACAACGCCGCCGGCGCTTTTACAGGTTGACTGCCGCGGGACAGAAAATACTGACTGAGCAGCGACAGACCTGGAAAGACTTCTTTGCGGCGCTGGATAGAGTGGCGGGAATTAATCCTGTGTGAGGTGAGCAGCGTGCCTGACTGGAAGGAAGAACTTAGACAGCGCCTGGCCGACTTGAGGCTTCCGCCCACGCGCGAGGCAGAGATTCTCGAGGAGTTGTCGCTGCATCTGGACGACCGCTATCAGGAGTTGGTAAGAGATGGCATCTCGGAAGAAGAAGCCGCTCGCGCCGCTCTTGCGGAATTAAGTGAAAGCGATTTATTAGTCGGCGGACTGCGCCGGGTAGAACGATCGCTATCTCAGGACGTTCCTGTTCCAGGAGGACGCGCGCGCGGGAATGTGTTCGCAAATCTCCGTCAGGACATTCGCTACGGCGTTCGCATGCTCGCAAAGAAACCCGGGTTCACTTTGATTGCCTTTTTCACCCTGGCACTCAGCATCGGAGCCAACACAGCGATCTTTAGCGTTGTGAATTCTGTGCTGTTGCGTCAGCTTCCCTTCAAGGATCCCGACCAGGTGGTGTGGGTCTGGTCAAGCCGAACCGACAGAGACAACGCTCCCTTCACTCTTCCCGATTTTCTCGACTACCGCGATCAGAATCAGACGCTTGAACATATTGCCGCGTTTAGCAGCATTGGTTTAAGTCTTGCCGGCAATGAAAGAACCGAGCGGATACAGGGAATGCGGGCCTCTGCTAACTTGTTTCAACTAGTCGGCATTGAAGCGAGCGCCGGTCGCACGCTGGTGGCGGAGGATGACGCGCCGGCTCGTCGACACGTGGTGGTGTTGAGTTATGAGTGCTGGCAACGACGATTTGGTGGTGACCCGCAAATAGTCGGCAAAGCGTTGGCTCTCAATGGCGAGAGCTACGCGGTCGTAGGTGTATTGCCACTACGTTACGCTCTGCCTGTCAGAGATGCTGAGCTCGTAATACCCCTCGCTCCGGACGTCGACCCTTTGCGGAACGTGCGCACTTCTGTGAATTTTCTGCGTGCGGTGACCCGGCTCAAACCCGGCGTAACCCGGCAACAAGCCGAAGCAGACCTTACGGCAATCGTGCTGAGGGAACGGCAGCAGTACGGCGACGTCTATCTCAAAAAAACTGGCGTCAGGCTGAAGCCGGTGTACGAAGAAATGGTGGGTGAGGTGCGCACTGCGCTTTGGGTGTTGTTTGGAGCTGTGGGACTCGTGCTTTTAATAGGATGCTCGAATCTAGCGGCGCTATCACTGGCGCGGGCGTCAACGCGCCATCGCGAAATGGCAATACGAAAGGCGCTGGGGGCAACATCAGGAAGATTGATTGCGCAAATGTTAACCGAGAGCCTGATCCTTGCGTTGCTGGGAGGCAGTGCGGGATTGTTGCTCGCCACCTGGGGCGTTCGATTTTTGCTGGCGCTGAGTCCGGCCAGATTGCCGCGGGAACAAGAGATAGGAATTGATCTCAGGGTGTTTCTCTTCGCAGCGAGTGTGTCTGTCCTGGCGGCGGTGATTTGCGGAATTCTTCCGGCGTTGCAAGCAGCGAGAGCGGAAATGAAAGGCGACCTTACTTCCGGTGGACGCGGAGCTGGCGAAGGTTCCAGACGCAATCGGTCGCGCAACTTCCTCGTGATGGCCGAGGTCGCGCTTTCGTTCCTGCTTCTGATCGGCGCGGGACTGTTGATTCAAAGTTTCAGAAGAGTGCAGGCAATAGAACCCGGATTCGATCCAACGAATACTCTGGCAATCCAACTATCGTTGCCAAGGGCCAGGTATCAGGATCGCGCTTCGGTGGCGCTCTTCTGCGACAAGCTTCTCTCGAGACTCCAGGCTTTACCGGGGGTAGAAGCAGTTGGTGCAATTTCGCTGCTGCCTATGAGCAGCGGGATCAGAACCGTCGATTTTAGTTTCCCAGGACAATCCCTGGCGCCCGGCGATGCTCATACATCTCAATATCGCATCGCCAGTCCTGACTACTTTCGGGCGATGAAGATCCCGTTAATCCAGGGCCGAGCATTTGATGCGCACGACAACGCGGACAGCGTGCCGGTTGTCCTCATAAACAACACCATGGCCCGGCGGTTCTGGCCCAATGCCGATGCCTTGGGAGCTCACGTCAATATTGACGATAACAATACCGGACCTCGTCCTGTTGAAATTGTAGGCGTCGTCGGAGACGTCAAACATCTTAGTTTGGAGAGTGGGTCAACCTTTGACATCTATACTCCGATCGCACAAACCCATGAAGACCAGGTTGGACTAACCACCAACAGTCATTACTGGGTTGTGCGTTTGACCAGGAATGGCCAGGCCTTCGAAGCCGACTTTCGAAGAGAACTGCACGAAGTGGATCACGATGCAGCGACGTCGAATATTAGAACGCTGGACGACTACATTGCCGATTCCGTCGCACCACGCAAATTTAATTTACGAATACTGACAATTTTCGCGATCGCTGCGCTGTTGCTGGCAGCAACGGGCGTCTATGGCATCGTCTCTTACACCGTGACTCAGCGCATTCCGGAAATCGGCATCCGAATCGCGCTGGGAGCTGGCCGCACGAGTGTTTTTCGCCTGATTCTTGGCCACGGTCTGAAGGTAGTATTTGCTGGTGTAGGGTTGGGCCTTGCCGGAGCGCTCGCACTCACCCGATTGATACGTAGCTTGCTATTTGGCGTAACACCGAGCGATCCGCTCATCTTCGCAATCGTGTCGTTAGTTTTGATCCTGGTAGCCTTGATTGCGGGCAGTATTCCCGCGCGTCGTGCAGCGAACGTAGATCCACTCGTAGCGTTGCGGAACGAGTGAATCCGGAGTGCGCTTCAGGAAAGTTATTTCAGTTTCGGGAACGCCGAGTCCCATAAGCGAAAAAAATTCGAAATCTCGGAGGAGTCAATATTTACTCGTTTAAGCTAGGCACATGATGCCAGCCAAGGCGCTGGCGCGCGGCGGTTCCGCGAAACTGCGGGCAGGCATTCAACCTCAGATATGACCTGGAACACCGAATCCAGGCGCGAGAGCTCCAATACATAGCGTACCCACTTGTTTAGGTTCATGAGCTCGAAGCGGATGCCCTTTGATTCAGCCTGTTTCCGCAATTCCAGCATTGCACCCAGACCACCAGCGTCAACGATGCTCACGCCTCCCAGGTCTAAGATGACAGCACTAACGTTCGGCTGAAAAACCACGGCGTTTCTTAAGATATCCGTTTCGCCATTCACTATTTGCCCTTGCACATAAAGAATGACAGTCGTGCCTGAATTTCTGGGTTGTACTTTCAACATAACGATCTCCCTTGGTGCAGTTCCTGCGAATTTCTGCTGCTGCCTTTGCATTTATCGTTCCCTTGTCAATGATAAGACGGCTGAGTGCCGTGAGTTGTTTACAAACCGTCTGAAAATTTTCTAAGGCTTCGTAAAGGGAGTGCCGATAATGCACAGGGAGGAGCGGTCCCGGGATTCACGCGCGGGAGTCGTGAAATCTCCCGCATCGTAAACGCCGGAGATTTGCAGGTGAGTCTTACTTGCACCAGGCGGGACGAGTCGGTGCTCTTACTTGTATTACACAGAACAAATGCCCGGCTCACTTTTCCGAACGACGCCTCCAGTTGAGCGTTTCAAAGTTGGAGGAATATCCGTCTGGATCGTGAGCCGGGCTCAATCCTTGTTCGCGGCAAAGGCTCTCTACTGCGCAGCCATGGCCAATATCTCTCGAAAGCGTATGGCGCCACAGTCCCAGTGATTGTTGACCGGGACCTCCATGTGCATGTACCAGCCCGCAACCTTTGGCCAAATGTTCGCCGCTTTTCGGCGCGCGTTAGTGCTGACCGCCCATGGAAGCGACACATCGCTGCAGTCGTCAAGCCAGCTATCTACCGGACGCCTCAAAGGAATATTAAGTGGATCGCCATTGGCCCAACGCATAATCGCAAGCACAGGTGCCAGCGAACTCTCCGGTGGCATCCAGAGTCCCTGCTGTGAGGATCCAACCATCTCAATCTGAAGCGCTGCGTCTGTATTGGGATTGTACTGTGACGTCGACAGCAGCGCAGCGCCCTGCTTGCTTATCGGGCGGCACTGCAGGATTCGATTCTCGCCGGCGATGAAATGTGGCGCCGAATGCTTGGTTTTGAGCGTGTTAAAAGCCGGCGCGACTTTGCTGCTTTCAGTGGTATGCAATACACCGATACGGGTGTGTGAGTTGTTGAAATAGGGTTTATTTCCGGGTCGCGGAATTTCTGCCTTTTCGACGTGAAACGCACCGATGGTTTCGAGCCAGCCATCTCCACTCAGATGAGGGGGAACCACTGCGGGTCCATCGATAGAGATGAGAAACTTTGCGGCTACCCACCCTTCAATGACCGCTCCATCCTTTTGAGTTGAAACTCGAAACCATTGCCCATCAGCGGACGCTTCGAGCTTTTCCACTGTGGTGTTCGCATTGAGTTGAGTAGTGGCAGGATTGTTTGTACCTGGTCCCGTTCTTAGGTTGAGATGATCTGTTGTGACACGAAACTGTGGCATGAGACTACTCCTTTTTTGGTTAGGTCTTCGTCCTTAGGGCTACCGCCGTGGTGCCAGGATCCAGTTCGTCGAGAGTGAGACAGCCTGGCAACTCTTTACCGGCCTCGGCTCGGCTACATCGGCTGGAGTTGATACGTGATGCCATTGATCACCGCTGGCACGCCGGGAAAAAACGTGTAGATGAATCGCTTCTCGCTTGTGCCCCCGTTCTTTGGACTGGCCGGCACATCGAAAAACTGCGCACACGCGATTGAGGCCTCTCCCACTTTCGCCCTTGGGCCGAAGTCGAGGACTCCGGCAGCGTTCAGAACTTTACCGGTCTTGATATCCTTCACCGTGGCCTTGCAACCGAGGACAACGCCAACCGCCAGTCTGCGCCAATGCGAAGGCAACACAATATACGGAACGCTTGCCGCGTCAACGTAGGCCAGCGGGTCGATGCGTGCCAGCTCGGGCCAGCGATAACTTGTAGCACTCACGAAGGCTCCCGGAGCAGGGCCGCTTGCCTTCTGCTTCACCGGCGTTCCGTCCTTCTCGCCCGTGTCAGTGACAACGCCAAACCAATTTCCCGGGCCACCCGCATTCGCAAGAAAGTCGAGCGGCGCCGGCGTGAAGTTTTTGGTGGCATAGACCGGCACGCCCCCGGTTTGACCGTTAGCCCCGTCGGCGTCGATGGTCATGCCTGCCGGGGATGTTGCGTAACTACCGTCAGCTTTTCGTAATGGAAGTGGGATGTTTGGCATATGTCTGTTTTCGTCAAGGATGTTCCCGCCACGCAAATAGCGAGAACACGTTGAACCCTCCTACTCTATAATGAGCGCTAGCGGAAAACGTTTCACGTCTCGAGATAAGAGATCATTGGTGTCCTGACGAGGCTTGCACAGAAAGCCTAATCGACTTCTGTGGAATTGAGTTGTCTGGTAACACAAAATCAGAACTGGGAGCGATAGCGACCAGCCGAAGAGTCAACTCATGAAAATGCGATCCCAAACACGCACTCCAACTTCTGGAAAGTTGAGTGTTCGGCTGGTCGCTATCGCTCCCAGTTCTGATTTTGTGTGGCTCCGCTCCAGAAATCCCGCTGTGCAGTTTTTGTGCAAAGTTTTTGTGTCGCTCCTTCTAAATCTCGCCGCCGCGGCCGGTGATAATGCGGAAGTATTTATGACGCGGCTTTAAGAAACTGGGAGAAAATCTTCTTCCCTGCGGCCGAAAAACTAAAGGAGCAAACTGGACGGTCTCGTGCACCGACTTACCAGCCGACGTGATACACGGCATTTCGGCTCCGATATTGCCGTGAAATTCCATGCTCATGCTCCATGTCCCGCCGAGGACGGCATCGGGAATCAAAAGCCCACGCGTGCCATCGCGATTTCGAAGTGCCGTTAGTTGCGATGTCCTGGGAGCGAAGTCGCCGATAATGGAAACGAGCGACGGATCTAAAAACTCAGACAAGAAAGGCGACCGCGTTTCCATCAAGGCTGATTGAAATGACAGGGTCGTGGCCAGCAACGATTCCCTGCGCCCCGTGTGCGTAGTTTCTGGTTCGACGGAGCGAAGGCTGATCCATCGCCAGATGCGTCGCCACGGCAGGGGCTCAGGGCTTTCGATTAAAAGCGCAGTAACGTGATCCTGATCATCAGTGAGCGCGCTCAGTTCGGTCTCGGGCGGGGGCGGCGCAAGTCGGTTGCTGGCAAGATAGTCATGGCCCAGCGCCGCAATGAGTTGATCAAAAAGCGAGATCGTCTCCGCTGTAAATGCCTGCCACGCGTTCTCTGTCGCGGTTCGCCGCGCAATCAAACCTTGCTGGCCCTTAGTTGTATTGATCGGAGGAACGTTATCTCCCATCGGATTAAACGCCGTGACAAAACTCCCTAGTGATTTCGCAGTGCTAAGATAATTTATGGCCAGTTGGCGATGCGTGACCCCGTTCACGCCATACCAGGAAATAGGATCAACTTTGCCGCGCAGGCGGCGGACGGGTGGCACACCGCTTTGTTCCTTTGTTTGCGCCACTGCGTTCGAGAGCTGCTCGCTGAAAGTGCGATAACGTGAAGTGGTAAATTGTACGCGCTCCAGTGTAGTGAGCTCATCTTCATGCTTGTAAAAAGCTTTCAACGCTTTGAGTGCGCCGATCGCATCGGTGGCGGAATAGATGGCGGCGAAAGTCGCGATACCGGGCGACGTGCGTTCGAACGTGACGAGCGGACCGGCAACGACATCGAGCGTGTAGCGGGTGCGTGGGCGCAATGGTTGAAACCAAAGCGAGCGCGCTTCCGCCGCCGCGGCTGCTTCCGCGAGCTCAAGCAAAAGGCCGGCAATGATGGGATTAAGTTCTGTCACCTGGCGGAGTTCATCGCGAGTTACTTTGACATTACCGATTTCTGCGAGCGTCGAAGCCGTTTCGATGAATGACTCGTTAGCGATTCGCTCCTGTTGTTTGAAAAGCAGATCGACTTCCTCCGCGACAACATCCAGCAGTGTTTCGAGAACGCTCTTTGGCTGGCGTTCCCGTGCTTTGACTGCTTGAGGTGCAAGAACCTTTTTGATCGCTACGAGCTCAGAGATTTCTCCGAAGTTGGAAAAGGCAAATGGGAACTGATATTTGGGACGAAGCGTTGCGGGCAATTGCGGGACGCCATGCATCGCGGCGAGTGCGCTCTGCGGACGAATGGACGGAACATGAATGGCATTGGGAACAAAGGCCAGGTGCGCACCATTGCGATCTCGACAACGAAAGTGCAATGAGTTGTTAGGCGAATTCGCGCCCGGCACGCCAACGTAGAGCGCGTTGATGTAGCTCTCGTTGAACTCAACGTTGACGTCATAGCCGAAGTAGGCCGCAACGTTGCCATCTTCCGGCCACGACCATTGCGTATAGGAATTCAAATCGCGCAATTTGCCGCCGCGCGGAAACACCGAATCGGAATTCAAAGCGGCAGTTCTGGCCTCGGCATCTGGAGAAATCTTGGGCGGAGCAACTGCTGGAAATGGCGGGTTCGATCCTTTCATGACTCCAATGCCGGGCCCGGACGCGGTTCGAAAATATGCGAATTCGATGATCGGATCGCCTTCGTTCGCGAACACCAAACTTCCGCTCACGCGTGCGCGTTCGATTTGCGTGACCGTTTTTAAGGCATAAAACGCGGGGGCCTCCGGAAGTATTGCCATGGGAATGTCCGGCAGCTTGTAGACAATCTTGTAAAGCGCGCTCGTCATTTCTTTGATCGTTGATGAGAGCTCCGTTATTGCCGGTGCATCTCCCTTGATCACAGTCGTAAAATCCGGTGCTCCGGTTGTCTTGGCAACCGGAAGGGTTTTTCCATCGCCACGCCACACCATCGGGTCTTCACTACCAAGAAACTCGCCATCGGGCTTTCCGATTCGAACGCTATCAATGCTGACAATCTGCACTGCCGTTTCAAACGTGATCGTGATCTTTCCGCTACCGGAAAATTTTAGCCCGATCCGCCCTTCCGGACTTGAGTCGAGGCGTGCAGGGAGCAGCGACTCATCGAAGTGAAACTGCAACTCCTGATCGATAAAGTCCGGGCCGGGAAAAACTGTTGTCCCGTGATCCCAGACGGCGGTGTATTCCTCGCTCGGCAACAATTGATACGGCACGACTTTAAGCAATGTGTTGGGATGCTCCCCGCCGCTCGTATCTCTTGATGGCAGCCATCCCCCGGGCAGATCGAGTGGGAAAGTACCTTTCGGTGTCGCGGCCACTGGTTCCCAAATGCCCCCCGACAGTTTGTAGAGCGCTACCTGTTTGAGCGAATGCCGGAACGCCCATTGTGGAGCAGGCGGGTCGAGCGTGAGGTTGGACATATCGTCCGCGCCGAGCACGGCCGGTGTCTTGACCTGTGCTACTTCCGGGTGCACAAGGTAGTTCTGTTCTGCGTGAAAGCCCGCGTTGTCTGTGACCGGATGCGCAAAGGTGAGCGTGAAATGTCCATCTTGCGGGATAACTGCGGCGAACGGCAGTTGTTTTGGGTCAGTGATGTTTGGGAATATGGCGAGCCCGTCGCTTCCGCCGGTGAGAAATTTCCACGCGCTCGCGTTGCTCACCTGCAAAATGCCGGGAGCGTTGGCCGAATCGTCATAACTCAAATTCTTGTCGTAAGAAGAATCAGCGCCAGCCCGATGTTCCAATAGTGTGTAATGATCGCTCGTGCGCACATGGTCGATGAGGGTTGCGTCGAGGTGATTGAGCGCCAGTGGCGCGGGTGGAATCGAACCGTCATCGCCGCCCCAGGTCAGACTTACAGTGGCGCCAACATCGGGCAACGGCCACGGCGTTTCTAATTCGACATGAAACTCGCCGTGGACCCAATATGGATTCGGCGCGCAACCTTCGAGCAACGCATCAACTGAGATTCCAATACCGATGCCAAAAGCGCGCAGGCGCACTTCACCGTGCAGTTCGATGCCGCCGCCAATCTGTAGCGGCGACCACTGCATGGCCTGAATCGTGGCCATAAAGGCATTGACGCTCACGCTCAACGGCCCGAATCGCCACGAGTTCTGGTAGCCAATCCAGGTGCCAGTCAGCAGCCCATCGTTACTGACGACGAAGTAGGCGTTCGTTTCAAACAAATCGAAAATCCGCGCGCGCACTCGTTTATCGTGCGGAGGTTTGCCAAGCGCGAAATACCAACCATCGGGGCCGGCATGAAGCTCGGCAGTGCCCTCAATCTCCAGGACGATCGGGATTTCGTAATGCGCATTGACCGCGAGATCAAACGTGTTCGCGTTCCCATCGAAAGTGGCGAGGGCTTCAAAGTTCGTGCGCTTATCGTTGGCGGCGCTCACGCGCTTGCTCAAGATGTTCGCGCGGCCAATTAGCGTCACGATCGGTCCAGGCAACATCAGAACCAGCGTGATGTCCGCCGATACCGTGAAGCCGTCGTCGTGACTTGTTCCAATCACTGCGCCTGCACCGAGAGCAAACGCGTCGGTGTGAGGATTGAGCCATTTGTGAACATCGGTCGCGGAATAATCATCCGCGCCGCCGGGGAACGCTATGCCGCCGGTATTTGGGCTTTTGAACCAATCCCACCAGGTATGCGCATGACCGACCGGATCGGGTTGGAGATTTGAAGCAAACAACCCGTTCAGGCCATAAAGCGAGACGTCGAGAAAAATGGGAATGCCAACCGGCAAATCCACACCCAGCGCCAAAAAGAAAACGGAATTGCCCAGAATGTTGCCGACGATCAGCTTCGCATCGATTTCGAGCGGTTTTGGCAATGCAGTGATGCTGAGATGCACACCGCCCAGAAAAACATTGAGTGGGTGCTCGGGCTCGAACAATTCCGCGGGAAGAACGAACGAATCAGGCAAGCCCGCATTCTTGATATCGGAAAGCGTCTTTGCCTGAACATGCTCAATGTCACCGGAGAATTCCAACACGTTCGGGATTTC
>Ga0070698_100001480_pt1 | contig 26089 bp, 24 predicted proteins | sample KBSK1502metaG_FD_65477 | JGI IMG/M metagenome (GOLD analysis project Ga0070698, IMG submission 65477) | Corn, switchgrass and miscanthus rhizosphere microbial communities from Kellogg Biological Station, Michigan, USA - KBS K1-50-2 metaG | ecosystem: Host-associated > Plants > Roots >... | reverse complement strand
ACGCGAGCCCGAAGGGCGGCCGCGTGCCCGCCTACCTCCTCGTGCGGCCCGGCGGCACGAAGAAGGCCGGGATCGTGTTCATGCACTGGGGACAGGGCAACCGCAGCGAGTTCCTGGCCGAGGGACTGGCCTGCGCGCGCGCGGGCGCGGTGGCGCTCATGATCGATGCGCCGTATCACCGGCCGGGGTTCGCCGCGCCCAGCGGGATCGGCAATCCCGACGGCGACCGCGCGCTGTTCGTGCAGCTCGTGGTGGACCTGCGGCGCGCGATCGATGCGCTCGTGTCGCGGCCGGACGTCGACCCCGCGCGCCTCGCCTACGTGGGCCATAGCCTGGGCGCGACGTGGGGCGGCGTGCTGGCCGCGGTCGATCGCCGGCTGCGCGCGGCCGTGCTGATGGGCGGCCTGCCCAGCCTGACCGATCCGAGCCACAGCTATCCGCCCGAGATGTGGGAGCTGCTCGGCAAGACGTACGGCGAGGAGAAGATCCGCGCCTACGCCGCCGTCATCGGCCCCATCGACCCCGAGCGCTTCGTGGGACGCGCCGCGCCCACGCGCCTGCTGTTCCAGTTCGCGCGCCGCGACCGCTTCATCTCCGACGCCGCCGCGCGCGCGTACTTCGACGCGGCCAGCGGGCCGAAGGAGCAGCGCTGGTACTTCACCGGCCACGAGTTCAACGACCTCTCCTCGCTGCGCGACCGCGCCGAGTGGCTCACCACCCAGCTCGGCATGGCGCCGATCTGGCCGGAGCTGGAGCGGGCTCGGCGCTAGAAGATCTTGACCGCCGTACTCGCGCTGAATGTGGACAGGTCGACGCCGCCCACCTTGGGTATGGCGTCGTACCGGGCTGAGACCACGAAATGGCGCAGCACGGTGGCGCCCACCTCGACGTTGACGCCGGGCTTGGTCTGCCAGGAGTCATGGTCCAGGCGCATGACGTAGGCGTCGCCTCGGACGCTCACGAACGGTGCCACGGCCGACTGGTTGTCCGCGAAGAGGTACCGGGGACCCACGCCTCCCTGGAACCCCTGCGCGCGCCGGCCCGCCTGGCTCATCCGCCAGAGGCCCACGTCCCAGCTCAGCGCGAGTCCATGGCGCGACTGGAAGTTCCAGATCGACAGGACCGGCGCGAAGGTGTGGTCGCCGAAGATCGAGCGCGTCTCGGCCTTCGCGGGCACGGTGTACGACGCGCCGGCGATCACGGAGAAGTGGTGGCCGAGCACGGCCAGTCGTCCCTCGTCCTCCGCCTGGGCGGAGGGGGCGAGGAGCGGCGCGACAACGACGACGACGGCGGCGCAGGCCAGGGCCAGACGTCGATGGATGAAAGAGTGCAGATGCATCGCGGATGGACCTCCGGCGAAAACGTTTGCAAACCGCTTGCCAGGGTCCCTGATCGACGCGCGCTCAGAACAGCCGGAGCTGCTCCGGCCCACGGGCGGGGCGCGGGGCCGGCGGCACCGTGATCCAGTCCATCCCGTCGGGCTCGGCGATCTCCAGCCGCACCTCGGTGCGGCCGCGGCTGCGCAGCGCGCTCAGCGCGGCCATGCGCGCGAGGTCGGGGTGGTTGTTCTGCCGGGAGAGGTGGGCCAGCACGAGGGTGCGGCAGGCCTCGCCCAGGCCGCGCTTGATGTAGGCGGCCACGTCGTCGTTGGAGAGGTGGCCGTAGCGCCCGAGGATCCGCTCCTTGAGCGACCAGGGGTAGTCGCCGTCGCGCAGGAGCGCGGGCTCGTAGTTCGACTCGATGACGACGGTGTCGCAGGGCCGGAAGGCCTCCACCAGCGCGCGGTTGACGTGGCCGAAGTCGGTGGCGTGGCCCATGGTCACGCCGTCGCCGTCGAGGACGAAGCCGACGGGTCCCGCCGCATCGTGCGGCACGGCCACGCCGGTGATGGTGAGCGCCCCGCAGGTCCAGGGCCGGCCCGGCTCCAGCACGTCCCAGCCCGCGATGTCCTCCGCCCCGAACCCGCCCGCGGCATAGGTGCCGCGCGTGCCCAGCAGGCGCACGCCCCACTTCTTCGAGAACGAGGCCGCGCCGCGGCAGTGGTCGCCGTGCTCGTGCGAGAGCACGATGGCGGCCAGCGAGCCGGGATCCACGCCCTGCGACGCCAGGCGCTCCGCCATCTCGCGCGCGCCCAGGCCGGCGTCGATGAGGACGAAGGCGCCTCCGCACTCCACCAGCGTCGTGTTCCCCGAGCTGCCCGACCCCAGGACGCGGAAGCGCACGTGTGCGCGATGATAGGCAGCCTGGCCGCGGGCGCGCAAGGCCAATCGCCGCGGGCACGGATGCTAAGCTCGGGCCCGTGGCCACGGAAGAGGAAGCAGGCGGCCGCGCCGCGCTTCCCCGCGCGGCCCTGGGAGCGCTCTGGGGCGTGGCCGCGGCGGGAGTGCTCACGCCCCGCGCGGGGCCCGGCGCGGCGTTCGCGCTCCTCGCCTCCGGCGCGGCCCTCGGCGCCATCGCCGCGCTGTTCGCGCCGCGGGCGGAAGCGCTGCGCCATCCGGTCCTGGCCGGGCTGGCCGGGCTGTGCGGCGCGGTGATGGTCGTGGCGCCCGAGCCCACCTTCTTCCTGCTCGTGCCGCTCCTCGCCGCCGCCATGGCCTGGCCGCTCGGCCCGCCTCCGACCAGAGAAGACCCGCTGCCGTGCTGGGCGCTCCCCGCGCTCTTCGCGCTCGCGGCGGGCGCCTTCTTCTGGCAGTCCGCGCATCGCCACTGGACCTTCGCCAGCGGCGGCCGCGACCTGGGCCTCTTCTACCAGACGCACTGGCTGATGGCGCACGGCCTGCCGCTGCTCAACACCGTGATGGGCATGCCCGTCTTCGCCGACCACATGACCTTCGACGACTTCCTGATCGCACTGCTGCTGCGGCTGCACGACTCCGCGACCACGCTGCTCGCGGTGCAGGCGGTGGCGGTCGCGTCCGGCGTCTTCCCCGTGCACGCGCTGGCCGCGCGCATCCTCGGCCGGCCCCGCCTCGGACTCGGGCTGGCCGCGGCCTGGGTGCTCGCGCCCGACGTGCACATGGGCGTGATGTTCGACTACAACCAGACGCCCTTCGCCTCCGCCCTGCTGCTGTGGCTGGCCTGGGCGCTGGTGTGCCGGGGACCGGTGGCCGTGCTCGTCACCGCCGCGCTCGTCTGTGGGGCCAAGAGCAACTTCTGCCTCTACGCGGCCGTGCTCGCGCTGGTGCTCGGCGCGCGCGGCCTCGTGCGCTGGCCGCGCGGCCTGGCCGTGGCCGCCTTCGCGCTGGCCGTCTTCATCCTCGAGCTGGGCGTGCTGTTCCCGTGGTTCCGCGCCGGCGGCTTCCGGCATTGGGAGTTCGAGGAGCTCGGCCCCGGACCGCGCGAGATCGCCCTCGCGCTGGCGACGCGTCCCGACCGCGCCGCCCGCCTCCTGGTCGACCATCCGCAGAAGCGCCGCGGCCTGCTCCTCCCGCTGGCCACCACCGGCTACGTCGGCCTGGCCGATCCCGTGTCGCTCGTCCTGCAGATCCCGAACTGGGGCGAGCGGTTCCTCTCCGGCCACCGGACGCGCTGGTGGGGCTACTACTACGGCATGCCCGCGGTGGCGACGGCGCTGGTGGGCGCGCTGCTGGGCGCGCGCCGGCTGCAGGCCGCGGGCCGCGCCGGGCCGCGCCTGGGCCGCTACGTCGTGGCTTGCGCGGCGCTGGTGGGCCTGGTCCCGCCCTACAAGTCCAGCGACGGCGACCTCCGCAGCCCGATGTACACGCGGCGGCGGCCCTACGCCGCGGCGGACGCGGACGTGCGCTCGCAGGAGGATGCGGTGCGCTTCATCGGCCGCGACCCGCGCCTCGTCGTCGCGGCGCAGTACCACCTGCTGCCGCACCTGGCCGGCCGGCCGTTCATCTACGAGCTGGACCACGCGCCGGAAGCGGACGTGGTCGCCCTCCAGCTCAACGGCGGGACCTGGCCGGACGGCCGGCCGGCCTGGCGCCGTCGGGTGCAGGAGGTCTGGGCGACGGGCCGCTTCCACGTCGCCTTCTGCGAAGGCCAGACGGTCGTGCTCTACCGCGGGCCGGAGCCGAGCGTGCCCTGCCCGGCGTGGGATGCCTTCCGCGGCGGCGCGTCCCCCACCGTCGCGCCCGTGGAGGCGCCGGCGCCGCCCGAACGATGATCAGCTCTTGCCACGCGCCAGCTCCAGGCGCAGCTTGATGAGGTTGGCGGCGCCGGAGAGGATCTGCCGCACGCCCATCTTGCTCACGCCGCGCGCGCGGTCCACGTAGCAGATCGGGACCTCGCGCACCCGGGTCTCCGGCGACAGCGTGGCCCAGTACAGGACCTCGACCAGGAACGAGTACCCCGTCGAGTGGAGCCGGCCCCAGGGGATGGCCTCGAGCACGGCGCGGCGATAGACGCGGAAGCCCGACGTACAGTCGCGCACCGGCGCAGCGAACAGGGCGCGCACGAACGCGTTGGCGGTCGCGCTCAGCGCCGTGCGGTAGAGGCCCCAGTTGCGGATGGCGCCACCGGAGACGTAGCGCGAGCCGATGACGAGGTCCGCCTCCGCGATCGCGGAGAGGAGCGACGGCAGTGCCGCCGGATCGTGCGAGAAATCGCAGTCCATGCTGCCCACCACGTCGGCCCCGGCCTCGAGGGCGGCGCGGAAGCCCTCCGTCAGCGACTCGCCGTATCCCTTCTTGCCGCGCCGGTGCAGGACGCGCACCGCGGGCTCGGCGCGCGCGAGCGCGTCCGCGATGGCTCCCGTGCCGTCGGTGCTGTCGTCGTCGACGATCAGCACCTCCACCTCCGGCGCCGTCTCGCGCAGGCGGCGCACCACGGCCTCGAGGTTCTCCGCCTCGTCGAGGGTGGGCAGCACGACGCACGCGCGCATGCGGGTGAGGGAGGCGGCGGGGCGCGGGCCCGCGTTACATCCTGAGCTGGGTCGCGCGCGGCCGGTAGCGGCCGAGGTTGCCGAGGATGCTCACGCCCATGCCGCCGGCGAACACCTTGCCCGCGATGCGGCAGACGTCGTCGTCGGTGACGGCCTCGATGCCGCCGAGGATCTCGTCCAGGCTGAAGCGGCGTCCGAAGTAGATCTCCTGGCGCGCCAGGTGGCTCATGCGGCTGCCCGTGTTCTCGAGCGAGAGCATCAGGCTCCCCTTCAGGTGGTCCTTGGCCCGCCGCAGCTCTTCCGCGGGCAGACGGTCACCCTTCATGCGCCGGAACTCCTCGATGGTGAGGCGCACGACCTCGTCCACCGAGTCCAGGCTGGTGCCCGCGTACACGGTCAAGACACCTGCGTCCGAGTACGCGGTGACGCCGGACGAGATCGAGTAGACGAGCCCGCGTTTCTCGCGCACGTTCTGGAACAGCCGCGACGACATGCTGCCGCCCAGGACGGTGTTGAGGATGTACATCCCGTAGCGGTCGGGGTGCGTCTGCGGGAAGCCGGGCACGGCCAGGCAGAGGTGGACCTGCTCCAGCTCCTTCTTCGAGCGCGTGACGATCTTCGAGGCCGGCCGCGGGGGGCCGCCGTTGCCGCCCAACCCACCGGGCGCCAGCTCGCCGAAGTGGCGGCGGATCAGCTCCAGAGCACCCTCGTGGTCGAGGTGGCCGGCGGCGGAGATGAGGATGTTGCGTGGCCGGTACACGTCGTGGAAGAACGCGGCCAGCTCGTCGCGCTTGAAGCGGGAGACGCTCTTCTTGGTGCCGAGGATCGGCCGGCCGAGCGGATGGTTCGGCCAGAAGGCCTCGGTGAGCAGCTCCATCACGAGGTCGTCCGGCGTGTCCTCCACCATGTTGATCTCTTCGAAGATGACCTTCTTCTCCTTGGCCATCTCCGCGGGATCGAAGAGGGGGTTGGCCACGATGTCGCCCAGGATGTCGACGGCCAGCGGGAGGTGCTCGTCGAGCACCTTCAGGTGGAACGACGCGTACTCCTTGGCCGTGAAGGCGTCCATGTGCCCGCCGATGGAGTCGACCTGGGCCGCGATCACCTCCGCCGGCCGGTTGCGCGTGCCCTTGAAGACCATGTGCTCGATGAAGTGGCTGATGCCGGTCTGGCTGGTGGTCTCGTGCCGGCTCCCCCGCTTGAGCCAGACCCCGATGGCCACGCTGCGCACGTGCGGCATGGATTCGGTGACGAGGGTGAGGCCGTTGGGCAGGACTTCCTTGACGATCATCTTTCCTTGGTGCGCGGCGCGTCTGCCGGGAAACCTAGACACTAGCACGCGAGGCACTGAGCCCTCAAACCGCCGGTGGTAGCGTCGGCCCTGGGAGCGGTCTAGGGGAGTCGCCACGAGAGGTCGCGCAGAGCAGCGACGTTAGAATGATCCAGGCGATACGGTCGCGCGGCGCGACCTTCTGTGGCGGCTCCCGGATTGGATGGGGCGTGGCTGACGACTACGACCGATACGTCCACCTCAATTTGCCGCACTCGCGGACGGTGATCCACCGCATCGGGCGGATGCTGGAGTTCCTGGGCGCCTTCCGGGAGGACGGAAACGGCGGCGCCCTCGCGCTGCATGCCGCCTTCGACGCGCTGGAGAAGGAGGCGGCACCGTACGACGAGGATCCCGCGCTCCCGGCGGCGGTGACGGCGGCCGATGGCCTGGCCGCGCGCGCGCGCACGCTGGTCGGCGCCATCCTCGAGACGCCGCTCCGGAGCGACCGACTGGGCCAGCACGTGAGGAACCTCTTCGAATGCCTCGGCCTCGCCGCCGAAGGCGCGGAGCTCTCGCTGCAGTGCGGGGAGCGGCCGGACTCGCCGCTGCGCTGAGCGCCGCGGACGGGGCCGGTCAGTTCCCGCGGGCCTTCTTGATGAACGCCGCTGTCCGGGCAGGGGTGCTGGCGCTGGCCTCGGCCGCGTCCCTGCACGCCTAGCCGCCGGGCCCGCCCGGTGGAGGCTCTGCCGCCGCCGCCTTCGATCCGCGCTCGTCCGCCGGCCGGAACACGCGGTCCGCGGAGGCCACCGTGAGCACCCACACGAACGCCGCCGCGTATCCCGCGATGACGTCGCTCGCGTAGTGCACTCCCAGGTAGATGCGCGTGAAGCCCACGGCGACGATCACCAGCACCGCCAGCGCCCAGATGGCCAGGCGCAGCCACCGCGAGCGCAGGCGCGCCGTGATCAGCGCGGCCAGCGCGCCGTAGAAGCAGAACGAGGCCAGGGCGTGGCCGCTGGGAAAGCTGTAGGAGCTGGGCGCGTCGAGGCCGAAGAACGGCACCGGACGCGTGCGCTGGAAGAGGAGCTTGAGCAGCCAGTTCAGCAGCGTGGCCCCCACCATCGTCACCAGCAGGAGGATGGCGGCGCGCACGCGGCGGAGGCGCAGGAAGACGAAGGCCGCGATCACCGTGCCGGGCAGGAGGACCGCCGGCGAGCCGAGCTCGGTGGCGGCGATCACGATGGCGGTGATGGGAGGCGAGGCGAGGCCGTGGACGGCGAAGCGGATCGACTCGTCGAAGTGCTCGGTCTCGCCCTCGCGCACCTCGTTGGCGAGGCCCGCGAAAGCCAGGAGGACCACGCCCGCGGCCAGGAGGCCGAGCGCGAGCCGCTTGCCCAGGCGCTCGGTGACCGTGCCGAGCGCGGTCTGGACGCGGGGGAGGCGCGGGAGGGGGCTCATGCTCGGGGATCAGGCTCTCACACGGATCATGTCAGGTCTTTTATCTCAGGGGGGACACTCACGCGTCACCACGCTGGGCGTTCGCACTGCGGCCACCACCGGGAGGGTTGGCTGCGGCTCCCCCTGAAACCCCCCTCGCTCAGCGCAAGGCCAGCACCGCCGGCGCGATGGCCTCCGCGGCGAGGCGGTGCGCGACCTCGTTGGGATGCATGTCGACGGGGTGCACCCAGAGGGACGAGGTTGGCTGCTCGCGCAGCACGGGCAGGAGGTCCTGGTGGGGGATGCCCGCGCCTACGCAGAAGCGGGCGATCGTCTGGTGGACGTCCGCGAACGGATAGCGGTCGAGGCTCACCAGCAGCGGCCAGGTCACGACCAGGAAGCGGCCGCCGCGCGCGCGCGTACGCCGGTTCATCTCCCGCACGTAGTCCTGCGTGCGCTGCCAGCCCTCGCGGTTGGGCTCGCCGTACATGTCGCGGTACCAGCGGAGCGTGGCCCGCGCGGTGCGCCAGCTCTCCACGCGGTCCGTCACCAGCGCGAAAAGGCGCGAGTCGAGCGGCCGCAGCTCGGGCGCGGCGCCGCCCTCGAGCACGCGGCCGCGGTCCAGGATCCAGTCGTTGACGTAGCTCTGCCGGGCCTGGAACTCCGGCGAGCGGTCCGCGTCGTTGAGGACCATGCCGTAGACGACGACGTCCGGCTCGTAGGCCAGGATCTGCTCGAACACGGCGAAGAGCTCGGGGAAGTCGGTCGCGCGCCGGCCGCAGTTGCGGACCTCCCACCGTCCCTGCCCGGCCGCGTTGAGCAGGCCCTCCAGCCGCCGTGGGTACGTGTCGGGCTCCTTCACGCCCTGGCCCTCCGTGAACGAATCGCCCAGGACCATCACGCGGCGCACGCCCGCCGTCTTGGCCTCCAGCTCGCGGTCGCGGAAGCGGAGCGCGTTGTAGCGGAACTCGACGGCGAAGGGCGCGCGGCGCGCCACCGCGTCGAGCCGCACGGGCGCCATCCAGCGGTAGCGCTCGCGCGTCTCCTCGTCGCGCAGGTCGATGTCGAAATACCCGCGCGGGTTGGTGGGGTAGCAGTCCAGCAGCGCGCGCCATTTCGAATCGACCACGCGCGCCGTGTTCCGGAACCGCTCCGGCTGGTACCCCGCGGCGCGCAGCGCGACCTCGACCAGGAGCGCGGCCAGGGCGAGCGAGCCCAGCGCCAGCGCGACCGTGCCGACGGCGGCCTTTCCGCGCGGGATCACGCCGGCCGGAGTCCCCGGCGGACGAGCGCGACGAGCCAGGCGACGGTCACCGTCCACAGCGCCACCGTGCCCGCCGCCCACAGCCACGCCGCCACCGCGGTCCCGACCAGCGGAGACTCCGGCGGCGTGAGCACGCCGGGGGCGAGCAGGACGTAGAAGCCGACGAGCGCCACCGTCGCCACCGCGGCGTGCACCGGCGTCCAGCGCTCGCGGAGCAGGACGGCCAGGGGCACCGGCCAGAGGAGGTACTGCGCGCTCAGCGCGCCGTAGGAGGCCTCGAAGGCGAGCAGCACGCCGAGCGCGCATTGCTCCACGCTCCAGCGCAGCCGGCGCGTCACGACCGCCGCCCATAGCCCGCCCGCCGCGGCCGGGAACGCGAGCTTCGAGAGGGTGACCGCGGCGGCCCAGTGGACGGCCTCGGAGCGCGCCACCTGCCCGCCCCGGACAGCCTGCACCGCGCGCCAGGCCCCGATCCACCCGAAGTCCGCGATACCGCCGTACGCGAACAGCTCGCGTCGCAGCGCGCCCATGTCGGCCCAGGCGAACGGAACGAGGAGCAGCGCCACCGGAAGCGTCGCCAGCGCCGCGTACCGGATGCGCGCGGCGCTTCCCGGGACGAACACCAGCGCGAAGGGCAGCACGAAGACCGGGAACGGCTTGACCGCGATCGCGGCCGCGAGGACGAGCGCGCTCGTGTCGAGGCGCCCGCGCTCGAGGGTGTGCAGCGCGTAGACGAGGGCCAGCAGCGCGACCGAATCGAACTGCCCGTGGAACCCCACCACCAGCAGCGCGACCGGGTGCAGCGCGTAGGCCCAGCCCACGCGGCGCGACGCGGCCCAGTGCGCGATGAGGCCGGCCAGGACGGCGTCCGCCAGCACGACGGGCGCCTTCACGGCCAGCGCGAACGGCACGCCGGCGTGTCGCGCGGCCCACTCCGCGCCCGCCTCCACCCAGACCCATGCCGGCGCGTACGGGTAGAGGCGGGGCGCGAGGTACGGGTTCCACGAGACGTCGAGGATGTGCGTGGCGAGCCGGTGGTAGCGCAGCACGTCGGCGACCACGCGGTCGGACAGCGCGACCGCCGCCGCGCGCACGGCCAGGGCCGCCGCCGCCACCACCAGCGCGTCCGACCGCCGCCGTTCGCGCGCCGGCGCCGCCGCCGCCGGCTGCGCTGCGCTCACGGGCGCGGCGCGGCCGGGGTGACCGCGCGCGAGGGCGGGCCGGGCGAGGCCGTCTCCTCGGGTGGCGGAGGGCCGCCCTCCGTCCAGGGCACGACGTCGTCGAGGGCGTGCAGGATCACCCCTGCCGCGATGCGGTGCGCGATCTCGTTGGGATGCTCGTCGTCCACGCCGTCGACCACCAGGACGTCCCAGCGCAGGCCGCGGTACGCGGGCAGCAGGTCCACCACCTTCGCCCCCGCGTCTGCCGCCGCCTGGGCGACCTTGGCGTGGATCTCCGCGAAGGGATAGCGCTCGTCGAGCGGGTTGCCGAAGAGCGGGAAGATCGCGACCACGAAGGGCACACCGTGCTCGCGGCTGAGGGCGCCCATCCGCTTGAGCGCCGCGCGCGCGGCGATCCAGCCCGGCGCGTCGGCGGCGTACATCGACTTGTAGCCGCTGATGCGCCGGCGGTTCTCCGCCGTGGCCCACAGCCGCGTCTTGATCAGCGTAAAGAGCGCGGAGCGGTCCAGCAGGCCGCGCGGCGGCGCCTTGGCCTCCGCCCAGTCGGCGGCCCGGCGCGCCTCCGCCGCCGTCTCGTCCTCGCTGTCGTTCAGGACGAAGCCGAGCAGGACCACGTCCGGCTGGTAGGCGAACCCCTCCGTGCGGAGCTGCGCATCCTCATCGACGGTGTTCATGCCCGGCAGGGCCAGGTTCACGACCTGCCAGCTCTCGCGGCGGCGGCGGCTCAGCGCGCGCTCCAGCCGCTGGGGATAGGCGTCCTCGAACTCCACGCTCGCGCCCCAGGCGAAGGAGTCGCCCAGCGAGAGGACGCGCCGGGTCCCCGGCGGCTTGGCCAGCGTACGCTCGAGGTCGCGGTAGCCGCGCGAGTTCTGCGGCCGCATGGCGCGCCGGTTGGTGTTGACGGGCGCGTAGCCGGTCGGCCGCGGGCGGTCGGCGCCCAGCAGGCGTGCCGCCGCCTCCCCCACCAGCAGGAAGACGATCACGCTGGCCACCAGCAGGAGGATCTCGCCGCGGCGGGACGTCCCTGGCACGTCGCATCATAACGTGGAGCCCTCGCTGCCCTCCGCGCGCGGCGGAGGCGGCTCGCGGGGCACGAGCTGGTAGAAGAGGCTGCTCTCGCGCTTGAAGAAGCCCTCGGTGTGGAACGAATCGGCGAGCTTGAGGTGCGTGTAGTCGAGGTGGTGGCAGGCCTCGTGCAGCAGCGTGCGCAGGAACGTGCGGAAGGCGACCACGCGCTTGTAGCGCACGGTGCGCATCCAGACGCGGATGCGCGCGCGGCGGCCCGGCTCCCGCGTGTAGAGGCCGTGCAGCTCCGCCTCGCGCAGCGTGGGCCGCACCGCCAGCACGCCCACGTCCACCGGCTCCACGCCGAGGCTGTCGGTGAGGCCGCGGACGAGCGTCTGCGCGGCCGCCTCCACGACCTTGCGCTGGTCGCGCTCGAGCCCCTGCCGCAGGACGTCGACGATGGGGCGCAGCGGCTCCGGCCGCGGCAGCACGATGCGCGTCACGGCATCGCTGCGGTCGTAGATCGTCCGCTCGCGCCTGGAGAGCCGGTCGTAGTACGCGAAGGGCACCGCTCCCAAGATACACTCGGCTTCCCTATGCCTGTTCCTCGTCTCGCTATCGCCGCCTGTCTTCTCTTCTCGCCCACCCTCGCCTCCGCCGACTCCGAGCCCGACCTGCGCATCGCGAAGCTGCTCGCCGAGGTCTCGCCTGCGCGCCTGGAGGCGACGCTGAGGAAGCTCGAGTCCTTCCAGACGCGCCACACGCTCTCGTCGCCCGACACGCCGGGCCGCGGCGTCGGCGCCGCGCGGGAATGGATCCTGGCCGAGATGAAGGGCTACTCACCGCGCCTGCAGGTCTCCTTCGACACCTATCGCATCCCGAAGCAGGGCGAGCGCATCACGCGCGAGACCGAGCTGCGCAACGTGATGGCGATCCTGCCCGGCAAGACGCCGCGGCGCTTCTACGTGAGCGGGCACTACGATTCGCTGGCGCGGCCGGTGGCGTCGCCGCGACCGGGTACGCCGCCACCGCCGTCTCCGTCGCCCTCACCCCGGAGCGCCGGCGGCGGCTTCGACTGGATCCGCACCGACAACGTCGCCCCCGGCGTCAACGACGACGGCAGCGGCACCGCGCTGACCATGGAGCTGGCGCGCCTGTTCGCCCAGAGCGGGCTCGAATTCGACGCCACGCTCGTCTTCATATGCTTCGCGGGCGAGGAGGAAGGCCTGGTGGGGGCGAAGCTGCACGCGCAGCGGGCGGAGGCGGAGAAGCTCGTCATCGACGGCGTGCTCAACAACGACATCGTGGGCAACGCGGTGGGCGGCCAGGGCGTGAAGGACACGTCCACCGTGCGTGTGTTCTCGGAAGGGCCGGAGGACTCGCCGTCGCGCTCTCTTGCGCGCGCCGTCCGCCGCGACGCCGCCCTCTACGTGCCCGAGCACCGCGTGCGCCTGATCGCGCGCTACGACCGCTTCGGCCGCGGCGGCGACCACAGCGCCTTCAACCAGCACGGCTACGCGGGCGTGCGCTTCACGGAGAGCAAGGAGAACTACGCGCACCAGCACACGGCCCTCGACACTTTCGCGGGCGGGGTCGACCCCGACTACCTGGCCCGCAACGCGCGCGTGAACGCGGCCGCGCTGGCCACGCTGGGGCTGGCCCCGGCCGCTCCCGTCGTGGTCGACGAGCGCGGGCGGACGCTGCTGGGCCGCGAGCCCAGCGGCTACGACGCGCGCCTGCGCTGGACGGCCTCGCCGGGTGCGGTCGGGTACCGCGTCTTCTGGCGCGAGGCCTGGACGCCGGACTGGCAGTTCGAGCGCGCGGTCGGCAACGTGACGGAGCTGGTGATGCCCGGCGTCTCCATCGACGACTACGTCTTCGGCGTCGCCGCGCTGGACGCCGACGGGCACGAGAGCCTCGTCTCCGCCTACGTGAACCCCAACCGGCCGGAGACGCCCATCCAGACGCTGCCATGACGCGTGCCCGGTCCGCCATCGTCGCGCTCCTGCTCGCCGCCCCTCCCGCGTCGGCGGCGCCCACCACCGTCCACGTCGTCGCCTTCTCCGACTACCACTCGCACGCGCTGCCCTTCGTGTCGGAGGGCCAGCCGGATCAGGGCGGCATCGCGCGCGCGGTGGCGTATCTGAAGGACGCGCGGCGGCAGCCCAACACCATCGTGATCTCGGGCGGCGACATGGTGAACCGCGGCTCTCCACTGTGGAGCGACGTCTACGGCTGCGTCGAGTGGCGGTGGCTGGCCGGCCTCGTGGACGTGATGGCGCTCGGCAACCACGACGTCGACTACGGCTGGGACGCGCTGACGGCCTGCCGCGCGACCGCACGCGCGCCCGTGTTGGCGGCGAACCTCGTGGACTCCTCCGGGCACGCCCTGCTCACCACGGACGGCAAGCCCTACCTCGTGAAGACGGCGGGCGGCCTGCGCATCGGCTTGTTCGCCCTGGGCGGGCCCGACCTCGCGCGGCTGGTGCGACCGGAGAACCTGCCCGCGGGCGCGCACTGGCTCGAGCCCATCAAGGTGGCGCGAGAGATCGTGTCCAGCCTGCGGGACAAGGAGAAGGTGGACGCGGTGGTGTTCATCGGCCACCAGGCGCGTGAGGACGACGAAGCCATGGCGCGCGCCGTGCCCGGCATCGACCTCGTCCTGGGCACGCACTCGCACTACAAGGGCGCGCTGACCACGTTCCCGGGCACGCACACGGCGTTCATCTCCCCGTACCAGTACCTCGCGTACGTCTCGGACGTGACGCTCGAATTCGACGGCGGTCGTGTGAAGCGCGTGAGCGGAGCGCTGGTGCCGATGGGACCGGACCGCGCGCAGGATCCGGCCGTGGCCGCGGACGTGGCCCGGCTCCAGCGCGAGCTGGTGGCCGCGCACCCGGACCGCTTTCGCGTGGTGGGCCGCACCGCGAGCGGCCTGAGCGACGAGGGCGTGTCCACCGGCGAGTCGCCGATCGGCAACTGGGCCACCGGGGTGCTGCGCCGCGCGGCGGGCGCTCACGCCTTCGTCGCCACCGCGTCCGGCTTCCGCGGCGCCCTGCCCGCGGGCGAGGTCACGCTGGAGGACTTCTATGCCGCCATCCCCTACACCAACAAGGTCGTGGTGGCGGAGCTGACCGGGCGTCAGGTCCTGGACCTCCTCGCGGCCAGCCTGGCGCGCACCGGCTCCGACGGGTTCTGCCAGCAGAGCGGGCTGCGCTACCGCGTGGAGGGCGGGCGGGCCGCCGACGTACAAGTCCTGCAAAACCCCGCGCAACCCGAGAAGGGGTTCGTGTCCGTCGTGCCCGACGGCATCTATCGGATCGCGACCTCGGACTACCAGGCGCGGATGGCCGCGGGCTACAAGGACCTGTTCGCCGCCGCGCGCACCGTGACCGCCACCGACCTCGACGCGCACCGCGCGCTGCTGGACGACCTGGCGCGCGCCCCCGCCGCGGCTGCGCTCGACGGACGGTCCGGAGGCCCACGCAGGTAGAATCGCGCATGGCCTCTCCGCGGGGCCCGCTCTCGTCCGTCGAGCAGGTCCGCGACGAGCTGCGGCGGCTCGGGTACCTCGAGCACGGCGTCGACCGGTTCGTCCTCTCGGGCGCGGCCTCCACCAGCCCCGCGCGCGCCTCCGCGCGGGTGGCCATGCGCGTGGGCGTGCTGGGCGGGCTGCTCTTCGGCGCCGTCCTCACGTTGGCGGCGGCGGCCCTCGATCCACGCCTGCGGCGCGAGCCGTGGGACCTGCTCGTCCTCTCGGTCTACCTCGTGGTGACGCTGGCGCTCGTCACCGGCACCGCGGCGCTGCTGGGTGGGCTCGCCGCGGGCTGGTGGGGCCGCACGCGCGGGCGGCGGCCCGGTCCGACGCTCGTCCGCGACGTCGGGCTCGGTTTGGGGGTGGTGGGCCTCGGCTACGTCGCCCTGTGGTGGCGCGCGCACGCGTGGGGCGCGCCCGTCGCCGTGCAGGTGGCCTCGCTCGCGCTCGGCCTGGCGCTGAGCGCGGCGCTGGGCCGCTTCGGTGCGCTGGCCGCGGTGGCCGTGCTCACCGCGGGCGGGATGGGCGATCGATTGCCGGAAGCGAGCCTCTCGCGCCGCCGCATGCTGCCGCTGCTGGCCGCCGCGGCCCTCATCCTGGGCGGGGCCGTCTCCGCCGCCGCGTACCTGTCGAACAGCTCCGCGGCCGCGGCGCCGGACTTCGCGGTCGTGCCCACCGGGGTGCGCGTGCGCGTGATCGGCGTCGACGGCCTGGACCGCCGCATGGCCGACCAGCGGATCGCGCGCGGCGAGATGCCGCGCCTGCAGGCCCTGCGTGCCGCCTCCGCGCGGGGCGTGCTGCGCGCGGAGCCGGAGCAGGTGCCCGCCATCGTGTGGACCACGATCGCGACCGGGCGCGGGCCGGAGGCGCACGGCATCCGCGCCACGGGCGCCCGCCGGCTGCCGGGAATGCGCGGCCCCGTCGCGCTGTCGGACGAAGATCCGTTCGCGCGCGCGCTGGGCTCCGCCACCGACCTGCTGCGCCTGGGCCGCGCGCAGCCGGCGACGTCGGTGCTGCGCCGGGCCAAGACGTTCTGGAACGTGGCCTCGGAGAAGGGCCTGCGCGTCGGCGTGGTGAACTGGTGGGCCACCTGGCCCGCCGACCCCGTGAACGGCTACGTGGTGACGGAGCGCGCGCTGTTCAAGCTCGAGAAGGGCGGGGAGTTCGAGCGCGAAACCTCGCCGCCGGAGGTCTTCGAGCAGCTGCGGCCGTTGGCTCTCTCCGCCGGGGACAAGCCGCGCGACATCGACACCTTCGCGCTGGAGGCCGCGCGCACGCTGCGGGCGTCGTCCCCTCCGGACGTGGAGGCGCTCTACCTGCCGGGCCTCGACATCGTGACCATGCAGCACCTGGGCGAAGGCGCCATGGCCGACCTGGCCGGGCTCGACGCGCGACTCGACGCGGTGCGCGCCTACTACGCCTTCGTGGACGCCCTCATCGGCCGCGCCGCGGACGAGTCGCGGCCGGGCGACGTGCTCATCGTCGTGGGCGATCCCGGCCGGCTCGCTCGGCGCTCCGGCCGCGCCGAGGGCCTCATCGTCCTGCATGGCGGGCCGCTCGTCTCGACCGACCTCGGCGTCGTCTCCGAGCGCGACGTGGCGCCCACCGTCCTGCATCTCGCGGGCGTGCCCTCCAGCCGCGAGCTGGACGGCCGCGTGATCGAGAGCGCGCTGGCCCCGGACTTCCGCGCCGCGCACCCCGTGCGGTGGGTGGAGTCCTATGGGCGCCGGCCGCCCGGCCGCCCGGCGGAGAGCGCGTTCGATCGGGAGATGCTCGAGGAGTTGCGGAGTCTGGGATATGTGCAATAGGCCACGATCCGCCTCCTTCAGCCCTCTTCTTCTTCACCCCCCGCTCGCGGGTACACCTTGATCGCCTCCCATCGCCTCAGGAGCACCTGGCCCGGCGCGAACCCGGACGGCTTGCTGACGTCCGCCACGCGGCAGACGTGGACCTCCACCTTGCCCCGCGCCCCGCGCGCCTTGGAGTGCCACGCCGCCAGCTCCGCGGCGCGCCGCAGCACCGGCGGCGGCAGCTCGGGCAACCGGTCGGGATTGCGCACGACCACGTGCGATCCGGGCGGGCCGGCCACGTGCATCCAGATGTCATGGCGCTCCGCCACGCCGAAGGTGAGGGCGTCGTTCTGCGCGTCGCCCTTCCCGATCAGCACCTCGAAGCCGTCGATGGTCTCCGTGCGGAAGCCGCGTCCCTTGCTCGCCACTGTCGAGGTATATACACCGCTGAGGTGACCCGAGCATGACCGCAATCGTCCTGGCCGTGTGGGCCGCGATGGCCGCGCCGGCCGTCGTTCCCTCGGCGGCGGCGCCTTCGTACTCCATCGAGGCCGTCCGCTACGCCATCGTCCCGCAGTTCCCCGTCTCGGGCCTCGTCATGGGCGCGCCCAAGGACGAGAAGGTCGACATCGCGATGGTGGTCTGGCTCATCCGCGGCGGCGGGCGCACCGTCCTCTTCGACAGCGGCTTCCACCGCGAGAAATGGATGAAGCAGTTCCAGGTCGCGGACTATGCGCGGCCCGACGAGGCGGTGCGCACGGCGGGCGTGGCGCCGGAGGACGTGACCGACGTCGTGATCAGCCACGCGCACTGGGACCACATGGGCGGCATCGACCTGTTCCCTCGCGCCACGGTCTGGATCCAGAAGGACGAGTTCGCGTACTACACGGGCGCGGCCTGGCAGGCGGGTGGGCGACACGGCGGGATCGACCCCGACGACGTGGCCGCGCTGGTGCGGGTCAACACCGACGGACGCCTCCGGCTCGTGGACGGGGACGACGTCGAGATCCTGCCCGGTCTTCGCGTCTACACGGGCGCGCGACACACCTACGCCTCCCAGTACCTGCGCGTGGACGGCGCGGCGCCCGTCGTGCTCGCCTCGGACAACTGCTACCTGTACCGCAACCTCGAGACGCACGCGGCCAGCGCGACCTTCAGCGAGGCGGACCGGCCGGCGAACCTCGCCGCGCAGGAGCGAATGGTGACGCTGGCGGGCAGCCGCGAGCGCGTCGTGCCCGGCCACGACCTTCTCCAGTTCACGCGCCATCCCACGACCGGCCGCGTGGCCCGGATCCGCTGAGTCCCTACTTGCTGTCCGGCACCTCCACCGCGACGTCGACGGCGGAGGCGGGATACTCCACGGCGGCGACGCCCTCGCAGTCGTCGAACGGGCACGCGATGGGGAACGCGACGACGGGGGTGGGATTGCCCGCGCGATAGCGCACCACGAGGTCACGGCCGCACGAAGGACACGTGGTCTCCACCTGGCCTTCGACCTCGGGCGCGGAGGGGCGGTCGGCGGCCGGACGCAGGCGGCGCCGCCGGGCGGCGGACAGTTGGATGGCCTGGCGCGCTCTCTCGAGCGCGGCGCGCGCGTCGGCCACCATCGCCATCGCCTGCTCCAGCGCCGTCTCCGCCGCGCGCCCGCGCGTGCGAGCCACCTGGGTGAGGGCGATGGTCACCTTGCTGACGGCGATGGTGGCGGCGGACAGCGCCGGCTCCCCCTCGGCTTCGGGGAGCGCGCAGACGTCGCTCAGCTCACGGATCAGCTCGTCGAGCTGGGGATAGGTCGAGCCCATGGGGCGCCGTCTGCCGCGCAAAACGGTACCACAGACGAACGGGTCAGGACCAGGACGCCTGGTCTCAGGATACCGCCGGGCGGCGGCGGAAGGGATGGGCGAGCTGTGACCACAGGCCGGCGGGTACCGCATCGCCGAGGATGCCGAAACGCTCCGGGCGCCGGCCGCGCGGCAGGTACAGCGTGCCGAAGGCGAGGTCGAGGAAGGGGAACAGGCCCGCGAAGTTCTTGTCGAGCCCTTCGGCCTCCGTCGTGTGGTGCCAGCGGTGGAAGGCGGGGCTGGCCAGCACCAGCCGCAGGGGTCCGAAGTCCCAGCTCACGTTGGCGTGCAGGAGCAGCGCGTAGAGGGTCAGGAACGGCACGTAGCCGGCGAGGACGGCCGGTGGGAAGCCGAGGAGCAGCAGCGGGAGGGCCTGGACCAGGCGCGCCACCACGTCGTTGACGGGGTGCAGCCGCACGGACGAGAGCCAGTCCACTTCGCGCGAGGAGTGGTGGACGGCGTGGAACGGCCACAGCGCGCGGCGGTGGAAGAGGCGATGGCTCCAGTACGCGAGCATGTCGCCCAGCAGCAGCACTTCCAGGACCTGCAGCAGCCGCGGCTGGCGCTGCACCAGGCGGCCCGAGCCCGCCGCCATCGCGGTGACGTGCTCGCGGTCCAGCGGCACGCCCGCGGCCGCCGCCAGCAGGACCACCGCCGCGATGAGGGCCAGGCGCGTCACGGCGCGGGTGGCGAGCGGTGTGAAGAACCAGTACGCGAGGTCGGTCGTGGTGCCCTGGCGCCACCGCCGCTGCGCCGGCACGCCCGGCCAGCGGCGCTCGACGAGCGAGAAGGCCAGGCCGAGGCCCAGCAGCCCGAGCAGCAACCCCCCCACGGTGGGTCCCACGGGGAGGATGGTACGCCGGTCGGGCGCGGGGCGTTATTGCCCGTCCGCCACCTGGCGCGCGGACGGCACGGCGGCCTCCGCGGCCGGTCGCGAGGGCTGCGCGGCGACCCGGATGCCGGGGGCGGGGCTGGCGGGGAGGATCTGCTCCTGCTTCGCGTCGTGACCGTAGACGTCGTCGCGGAACTCGACGGTGCCGTCGTCGTCGACCCAGACCGTCTCGTACACGATGTAGACGGGGATGTGCTGCTTGAGCGCGATCTGCTGCTCGCGGCCGGCATCCATGGCCGCCTTGATCCGCTCCGGCGTCCACTCCGGCCGGCCCTTCAGGACCCACTGCGCCATCTCGAACGGCTTCTCGATGCGCACGCAGCCGTGGCTGTAGTCCCGCTCGACGCGGGCGAAGAGCGCTTCGGCCGGGGTGTCGTGCAGGTAGACGTCGAACTGGTTCGGGAAGAGGAACTTCACACCGCCGAGCGCGTTGTGCGCTCCCGGCCGCTGTCGGAAGGAGACGTTGCCGGGGCGGCTCCAGTCGACGCTCGACGGATCGAGCACGTGCGAGCCGCGGACGACTTCGAGGTTGTTGCGCTCGAGGTAGCTCGGGTCGCGCATCACGGCCGGGATCGTCTCGTTGCGCGCGATCTCCGGAGGCACGTTCCAGTACGGGCTGAAGACCACGGTGGTCATGTCGTCGCTGAAGATCGGCGTCGGGCTGTCGTGCTTGCCCGTCACCACGCGCATCTGCAGCTCCGTCTGGCCGTGGTCGACGGCGGTGAGCTGGAAGGTCGGGATGTTCACGAGCACGTAGCGATCGCCGAGCGTCTCGGGCAGCCAGCGCCAGCGCTCGAGGTTGAGCTCGACCTGGCGCATGCGCGCCTCCACGGGCACGTCGAGGGCGGCCAGGACCTCGCGGTTGAGCCGTCCGTCCGCGACCAGGCCGTGCCGACGTTCGAAGCGCTTGAGCGCGTCCTGGGTCTCCTTGTCGAAGACAGGGCCGGCCACGGCGGCGGGCGCGCTGGTCGCGTGCGCGGCGTGCGCGGCGCGCGCGCCGCTGGCGGGCGCTGCGGAGGGCGCAGGCGCCGCCGCGGCCGCAGCCGTGAGGTCGCCCGTCGCGATCAGGTGCGCGCGCAGGACGGCCACGGCGGGATCGGCGTGCCCGAGGCGCAGGTTCAGGCCCGCGGGCAGCGTGCCCCAGCCGCCCTGCGCGGCCACCTCGCGATAGCTGGCCAGCACCCGCTTGAGCGCGGCGTACTGCGGATGCTGCGGCTCGAGCGCCGTCAGGCTCTCCGCGAGGCGCCCGGAGTCGAGGGTCGCCTTCAGGACCTTCACGAAGTCGTCCTGGCGCTGCTGGCCGAACCAGTGCTCGTCGACCTTGCCCGGCGGCACGCGCCCGCGTTCGAGATGGCTGGCGAGCTTGAGGAACGTGTAGCTCAGTCGCAGGTCGGCGTCGGCCAGCGCCTCCGGTGTGAGCGAGGAGCCCTTGAAGGGATTGTGCGGCCGTGCCGACTCGAGCACCGCCGCCGCGCTCAGGTCGTAGTCGGCAGGGTTGAGCCCGTCGGCGGCGACCTGCGCCACCGCCGTGCGCAGGGCGGCGATATCCTTGCGCGGCTCGCCATCCCTGGTCCACACCGGCCGGTAGCCGTTGCTCTCGTAGAGCCTGCGCAGGTCGGTCCAGAACTCGGCGCTTCCCGCGTCCGTGGCCATGGCCGCCGGTGGGCGCGGCGGGGCGAGGCGCCCGCGCAGCACCTGCGTGGCGCGGTCGACGGGTGCAGGCTCGGCCTGCGGCTGGGCGTCAGGACGTCTCTCAGGACCTCCCTGACGCGCACTGCGCGTGCACGCGACGGGGAAAACGACAGCCGCCGCGAGGAGCAGACGGAATGAGGGCCGGATCATCGGAGGGCTTCCTCCCCATGAATGGAGCGTGTATGAATGCGCTTCGAGGTAGACCACCGCCGTCGGAAATGAAGGAAGAAGAAGGGGATGGGCGACGGCAGGTCCGGGTCATGGCAAGTCATCGTGCAACCTGCATGCCATGCCCGCTTCAAACCCCCACGGGCCCGGGGGCGTCTCAGAAGGCGACGTGGAAATCACGGCGGCGTACGAGGTTGCAGGGGATGAGGGGCAGGTCATAGCGGAAGGAGAGTCCGACCCGCGGGCCCGGGAGCGCGCGCTGGTGGCACGCGCCCAGGCCGGGGACCTCGAGGCCTTCGAGGCCCTCTACCGGGCCCACGTCGGACGTGTCTACGCGGTGTGCTATCGAATGGCAGGAGACGCGACGCTCGCGGAAGAGCTGGCCCAGGACGTGTTCGTGCGCGCCTGGCAGCGGCTGGGCTCCTTCCGGGGCGAGAGCGCGTTCTCCTCGTGGCTGCACCCGCTGACCGTCAACGTGGCCCTCTCCGAGCGGCGCTCGCGGCGCCGGCGCACCTCGCGGTTCATGAGCACGGACGATCCGGCCTCGTTCGAGCGACCGGAGGCGAGGCGCGCCGGACCGGAGGAGGGCTTCGACCTGGACCGCGCGCTGGCGACGCTGCCGCCGGGGGCGCGCTCGGTCTTCGTCCTGCATGACGTCGAGGGGTACAAGCACGAGGAGATCGCGCAGATGACGGGCGTGGCCACGGGGACGTCGAAGGCGCAGCTGCACCGCGCCCGCAAGCTGCTGAGGGAGGTACTCGAGCGATGACGTGCGAACAGGTCCGAGACGCCCTGGACGACTACGTGGACGGCCTTGCTACGGAAGCGGACTTCCAGGAGGTCGAGCTGCACCTGGCCTCTTGCGCGGAATGCCGGCGGGAGGAGCGACTCCAACGCGCATTGCTCGCCCAGGCGGCGGCACTGCCGCGCGAGCTCACGCCCGGCCGCGACCTCTGGCCCGACGTCGCCGCGCGGCTGGGCGGCGCGGAAGGCGCGCGGGGGGTGGTGCGTCCCGCGATCGCGCGGTGGATGCGGCCCGCCGCCCTGGCCGCGGCGGCGGGGGTGGTGATCGCGCTCTTCGCCGGCCTCTGGAGGAGTGGCCCGCGTCCGGTGGCTCCCGCCTCTCCGATGGGCACCGTGATGCCGGCGGCCGCGGGCACGTCGCCGGCGCTGCTGGAGGCGGAGCGCGAGTACGCGCGGGCCACCGCGGCGCTGATGGCCGCCCTCGACCAGCAGAAGGACACGCTCTCGCCGGAGACGCGCGCCCTCCTCGACGCGAATCTGAAGACCATCGACGACGCCCTGGCCGAGGTGCGCGCCGCGCTCCAGAAGGACCCCGCGAACGCGCAGCTCGCCCACCTGCTCACGTCCACGCACCAGAAGAAGCTCGACGCGCTCCAGCGCGTGGTGCGCCTCAACCGACTCTAGGAGACCGATGATGCCGACCCTGACGGTGCTGTCCCTCTGTCTCGCCCTCGCCGCGAGCCCGCACGGCTCCCCGCGGCTGTCGCGCCACGCCGAAGCGTCGCGCGGCCTGACTCTGGTCGGCGAGGCCCAGAAGGTGGACTCCCGCCGCGCCGCCTCCGCGGACGCGCTCGTCGAGATCGAGAACCCCGCGGGCTCCATCCACGTCGTCGGCTGGGACCGGAGCGAGGTGATGGTCACCGGTCAGCTCGGCGCCGGCGCCTCGGGGCTGGACTTCACCGGATCGGGCAGCCGCATCCGCGTCGGCGTGGAGACGGATCGCAACCCGCACGGCGTGGTCTCGTCGCTCGAGGTGCACGTGCCCGTGCGCAGCCGCCTCCAGATCGAGAGCTTCGCCGGCAGCATCAGCGTGTCCGACGTCAGCGGGACGGTGAAGGCGGAGACCGTCAACGGCAGCATCACCATCACCGGCCAGGCGCGGGAGATCCAGGCCGAGACCGTGAACGGCTCCGTCGAGGTCTCGGGCGCGAGCAGGAACACCCATGTCGAATCCGTCAACGGCAGCGTGACCGTGCGCGGGGCCAGCGGCGAGCTGCAGGCCTCGACGGTCAACGGCCGGCTCGAGGTCAGCGGGGGCACCTTCTCGCGCGCGCACGTGGAGACGGTCTCGGGCAGCCTGTCGTTCGAGGGTGCGCTCGCCTCGGGCGCCACGCTGCAGGCGGAGACGGTCAGCGGCTCCGTCGTGCTTTCCCTGCCCGCGTCGGTAGCGGCGGACTTCTCGGTGTCGACGTTCAGCGGGTCGGTCGACAACGCCTTCGGCGCGCCGGCCATGCGGGTGGGCCGGCACACGCCGGAGAAGGAGCTTCAGTTCTCGACCGGCGGCGGCGGTGCCAGCGTCTCCGTCCATACGCTCAGCGGGTCGGTCACGCTGCGCAAGCGCTGACGGGGGCGCGCCGTCATCGTCCCTTCCCGGCGCAGGGAGGGAGCCAGCGCTGGGCGGCGAGCCACTCGGCGATCGCGCCCGCGGCCGCCCGATGGCCGAGGGCGTTCCAGTGGCCGTCGTATTCGTAGTACGGACTGCGCAGTGGATCCTCCACCTTCCGCAAGGCCGCGGTCAGGTCCACGAGGGGGAAGCCGCGGGCCGACGCGATTCCCTTGAGATGGCGGACGACGGGGGCCCGGCCCCAGCTCGCCTCGTCGAGGCCGTACCAGGCGCGCGTGACTTCCAGATCGCGATCGCTCACCTCGAAGCGGCTGGGGATGTACGCCACCAGCAAGCGCGTGCCGTGGGCTGCCGTCTCCTCGGCCAGGGCCCCCAGGATGCGGTCGACCTGGCCCCAGGCACGGTCGACCTCGGGTGGCGCGCGCCGCCAGAAGACGCTCAGCTCGCGTGGCGGGTACACCGGACGGATGGGCCGGAAGAGCCCGAGCTTCGCCAGCCGGTTGTAGACCCTGGGCCTGCGTTGCAGCCGTTCCTTGATCCATCGCCAGAGGACGGATCCGCTTTCACCCTCCCCCCTGGCCGAGGCGGGAGGCGCAGGGGGAGGCGGAGGGACGGGCTCATTGGCGACGAGAGGATGCATGGGCCGGAAGTCCAGGACGGGTTTGGGTCGGCCATACTCGAGGCTGCTGATGGTCGCCAGCACGTCGTTGTAGTAGAAGAAGAGCACGACGACCTGGGGGTGATAACGCACCCCTTCCTGCCGATAGGCGAGATACTCCTGGTCGGTGCTGTAGACCGCGACCCCCCCATTGATGACCTCGATCGGGCAAGCAGGCGTCGTGAGACCCTGCTCGAGGACCTGGGTCACGCTCTGCTCGAGAGGCACGCTATAGGCCTCGGTGAAGGAGTCGCCGAGGGCGAGGATCCGAAACGCCGAGCCTTCGTAGCTGCGCTCACGGTCACGCAGCCCGTGGGCATTGGTCCTCAGCTCCACCTCGTACTCGCGCCGGCGGAAGAGGACGCGCGCGTTGGGCTTGTTCCGCCAGCCCAGGACGGGGTCGGGCACCTGGTAGCGCGCGAACTCGTTCTCTTCCTTGCCTCCCTGCCTGGCCAGCAGCACTCGCGCGACGCCTTCCAGGACGAGCAGCGTCAGGGCGACGACCACGAGCGAGAGACCGACGTTGACACAGGCGGAGCGGAGGCGCATGGGCTTCGGTCCCGTCTCGGGGTCCCGCGGGCAGGAAGAGTAACATCGCCGGCGTGGCGGTCGATTTCTTCGAAATGGAGAAGCGCGGCACCACGGCGCGCACCGAGATCCTCGCCGGCGTCACCACCTTCGCCACGATGGCCTACATCGTCGTGGTCAACCCGGCCATCCTCTCGTTCGCGGGATTGCCCACGGGACCGAGCACGGTGGCCACCATCCTGGCCGCGGCCTTCGGTTCGATCGCGATGGGCCTCTATGCGAATCGCCCGTTCGCGGTGGCGCCCTACATGGGCGAGAACGCGTTCATCGCCTTCGGATTGGCTGCGCTGGGGATCACCTGGCAGCAGCGGCTGGGCGCGGTCTTCTGGGGCGGCGTGCTCTTCGCGGTCATCACGCTGCTCGGCGTGCGGAAGCGGCTCGCGGCCGCCGTCCCCGCCTCTCTCAAGCACAGCTTCGCGGTCGGGATCGGGCTGTTCCTGGCCCTGATCGGCCTTTACGAGAGCGGCCTCGTGACCAGCTTCGTGACCGGCCTGCCGCCCGCGGCCCTCGCCTTGTCGCCTACGGGCGCTCTCCTCCCGCCGGGCGCGCCGCTCAAGCTCGGCGATCTCCACGACGCGCGCGTGCTGCTCGCCGCAGGCGGGTTCACGCTGATGGCCATGCTGCTCCAGCGCGGCGTGCGCGGCGCCATCCTCATCGGCATGGCGGCGACGGCGGCCGTGGGCATTGCCCTGGGACAGGGCGAAGCGCCGCGGGCGGTGGTGGCCCTGCCGCTCGGCGGCGAATATGCGCTGGCTCCCATCGCCCTCCATCTCGACTTCTGGGGAGTGCTTCGTCCCACCTTCCTGCCCGTGCTGCTGACCCTGTTCCTCATGGGGTTCCTCGACACGCTGGGCACGCTCGTCGGCCTGGGCGCGGCCGCGGGACTCCTCGACGAGAAGGGCGACCTGCCGGACATCGAGCGGCCGATGATGGTGGACGCGGCCACGTGCATGTTCAGCGGGCTGGTCGGCACCTCCACCGCGGGCGCGTTCATCGAGTCGGCGACCGGCATCCGCGAGGGGGCGCGCACGGGCCTCGCCGCGGTGACCACGGGCGCGCTCTTCCTCGCGTCGCTCTTCTTCATCCCGCTGATGCGGCCGCTGCAGGCGCTGAGCTATGCCTACGCGCCCGCGCTCGTGGTGGTGGGCCTGCTGATGACCGCGTCCGCGCGACACCTGCAGTTCGACGACCTGACCGAGCTCGTCCCCGCCTTCGCGACCATCGCGATGATGGTCTTCACGTACAACATCGCGAACGGCCTGACCGCGGGCCTCATCCTCCACCCGATTGTCAAGCTTGCCGCGCGACGCGCGGCCGAGGTGCGACCGGGGGCCTGGCTGCTCGCGGCGATGTCCTTGCTTTACTATGGCTTAGGACTGCCGCACTGACCCCTGGACGGCCGCGAAGTGGCATGGATCTCGCAACATTCACCGCAGGCGCGCCGGTTGCGCATTTTCATATGCTCGGACCAATTCATACCGGCTTCATGGGCAGTCATTCCTGCCGGGAAAGCGAGGTCGCTGGATGCCGTACAAATTCTTCGACACGCTGCTC